>Ga0172379_10006278_pt1 | contig 16004 bp, 15 predicted proteins | sample GrowelOW334metaG_FD_119756 | JGI IMG/M metagenome (GOLD analysis project Ga0172379, IMG submission 119756) | Groundwater microbial communities from an aquifer near a municipal landfill in Southern Ontario, Canada - Groundwater well OW334 metaG | ecosystem: Environmental > Aquatic > Deep... | reverse complement strand
GTACATATCCAAAAACATTTTGGTCACTGCTTTTTGCCTAGGCGCATCGAGCGTGAAAGCTTCGCGCGACCAATCAAAAGATCCACCCATTTTGCGCGCTTGATTGAGAATGGTTGCCTGAGTCACGCGCAAAAATTTCCAAACTTCTTCCAAAAATTTTTCCCGACCTAAATCATGGCGAGTCAACCCTTGTTCTTTCAGCAACTTTTTTTCCACCACATTTTGCGTGGCAATGGAAGCATGATCAGTTCCAGGAAGATAGAGTGCCCGAAAGCCTTTCATACGATGAAAGCGAATCAACAAATCTTCAATCGCAATAATCGAAGCGTGGCCAAGATGCAGTTTATCTGTAATGTTCGGCGGTGGAAGAATAATCGTATAGGGTTTGGCATTTTTGGGCAAATCTAAATTATCCGGATTGAACTTTCCGGATTTTTCCCAAAGCGCATAAATCTTATCCTCGTATTTTTGGGGCTCGTAGGTTTTTGGGATTTCTTTCATTGATATATATTAAAAATTTCTTTATACATTTTTGGACGATGCTTGGGGTTTCTCAAGCATCGCTCCATAGGTGAGTTTAAATAGTAAAGGACGTATTGATTAATGTGGTAAACTCTTTCTCTCCCGCCACAGAAACATTTTTTGCATAGACATACCTTCTACCACACCTTTCACAACATGGAGGATGATAATACCAGCTACCCCGATAAATACTACTAACACTTTTTGTGACCCGCCCTCCGCAAGTCACATCCTTACAAATATTACCTGGAAGCGGGGTACCATTTTCCACCACTTCATCAAAAATACAGGGATCTATAATCATATTATTTCTCCTTTCCTATAAAAAGAACTGCGGTTATTTTTATTTTCTCACCTCAACTTTCAAATCTTTTTCCAATATTAAAACTATCTTTTCCATCACCGCATCAATTTCCGCACTTTCCAATGTTCGGTCTTTGGCGCTCATTTCAATTCGAATGGCCATACTATTTTTTGCTTCAAAGCGATCGAATAGTAAAATATTATTCACCAATTCACCACCAGTTTTTTTGACCAAAGTCTCAATCTCAGCATATTTCACAGCATTAGGAACAACCATGGAAATATCACGAGAAACAACGGGAAATTTATTGATTGGTTGATATTTGGTTAGATTCTTAGCAACACCCCTCAAGACTTCTAAATTTATTTCCGCTACTGCCAGGCGTTTGGAAATCTTATAGTTGGCGCAAATTGTCCGATTGACTTCACCAATAAATCCAACGACTTTTTCACCAACCACAATCTTGGCCGTTCTTCCTTGATTTAAGATTGTCCCAGATTTTTCAATTTCCAGAAATTGAACATTTTTAATATTAAACGCTTCAAACAAATCCTCCATCGTGCCTTTCAAATCATAAAATGTTCCTGCCCCGTTATCGCCAGCAGGCGATTTTACGGGGTCTAAAACTTTCGCCAAAATCAAATTACGCGCTTCGATAGGCTCACTGTTTTTTAGCAGGTAACATTTGCCAATTTCAAAAATACTAATCTCCGAAAAATTCTTGAGATTTTCCCTGACATTTTTCAAAATATTTGGCACCATATATGCCCGCACAAATTCTTGTTCGGGGTTCATCGGATTAGCCAGTTGCAAATGTTCATTCTCAGAAAGACCGGTTTTTTTCAAATCGTCCGCGCCATAGAAGGAATAATTATAGACCTCATCAAAACCAAGGCCAGCGAGCACATCTTGCATTTTTCTTTCAAAAAAAACTTGTTCATTTAGTTTTGCTGGCAAAACTTCCGCAATCATTGGCCTCGGAACAATTTTTTCATAACCCCAAACTCGTCCAATTTCTTCAATCAAATCTTCCTGCGTTCGCAAGTCTAGGCGATAAGTTGGAATCAAGCAATCGAGCATCTTAGCTTTTTTTGTTTTAATACCCAATAAATTTAATATACTCAGCAATTCTTTCTCCGGCACTTTCTCTCCCAGAAGTTGATTAACATATCCTAAATCCAACTTCACTGTCCAAGGACTGATTTTCTTGGGATAGACATCTGCAATTCCTTCAACTTTTCCATCGGCAATATGTTCCAAAATATCAATAATACGCACCATGGCTTTCTCAGTCAGATTTGGATCGAGATCTTTTTCAAAACGATAAGATGAATCCGTGTTGAGTCCCAATGCTGTTCGCGTTCTTCGAATATTCACCGCATCAAAGCTGGCTGCCTCAATGACAATTGTCTTGGTATTTTCATTTATGCCCGAATCTTTCCCACCCATAATCCCTGCAAGAGCCAAAGGGGTTTTGCCGTTCGTAATAAGTAAATTGTTTTCTGACAACTTAATTTCACTATCATCCAAAAGTGTCATTTTTTCATTCTTCTCCGCTCTACGTACAACGATTTGCGCCCTATCGGAGCTAAGCTCCGGAGCTCCGGAGCTTAGCTCCGATAGCTTATCAAAGTCGAAGGCATGCAACGGTTGTCCAAGTTCCAACATTACATAATTCGTCGCATCAACAACATTATTGATTGGTCGCAGACCACAAATTTCCAATCTGTCTTTCAGCCATTGTGGCGATTCTTTAATGACAACATTTTCCATCACCGCTCCGATATATCTTTTACACAAATCTTTATCTTGAATTTCTACTTTCAGTTTTTGACTTTTTTTCGCAGGCAAAATAAGTTCATCGAAAGCATAGGAAAACTTCTTTTTTTCTAGAACTGCCAATTCTCTCGCCACCCCCACATGACTCAAAATATCATGCGCCCGATCAGGCAAAACTTTAATTTCCAAAACACTATCGTTATTTATTCCAAGATATTTCTGCGCTGGTTCGCCCACCTTCGCTTTTTTATCGAGAATTAAAATTCCCGCATGATCTTTGCCTAGTCCTAATTCATCTTCTGCGCATAGCATTCCAAAAGATTTCACTCCACGAATTTCGGCTTCTTTAATTTCGAAATTTCCAGGAAGAATTGTACCAACCGTTGCTACCGGTACTTTTTGACCCACGGCGATATTTGGTGCGCCGCAGACGATTTGCAATTTCTGTAGAGACGCATTGCAATGCGTTTCTACGATCGCAATTTGCAATTTATCCGCATTGGGATGTTTTGTGATTTCCAAAATTTCACCCACCACCACGCCATTAAGACTATCATTGCTTTTTTCTAGTCCTTCAATCTCAAACGAATGCATCGTCAAAAGCTCCGCCGCTTTTTCCGGAGATAATTTAGTGAGTGATAATTCTTTGAGCCAATTGTATGAATATTTCATAATTTAGAATTGTCTTGTAAATCTTAAATCTCCGCTGTGGAAAAGCCGACAATCATCAATCTTATATTTCATCATTGCGAGACGTTCAAGGCCAAAGCCCCAAGCAAACCCAGTGTAGGCATTGCGCTTGTAGCCCACCGCTTCAAAAACATTTTGGTTGACCATGCCAGCGCCGCCAAGTTCCAGCCATTTATTGTATTTGCAAGCTCGACAACCTTTCCCGCCGCAAACCGTGCAGGAGATATCAAATTCAAAACTAGGTTCCGTGAAAGGAAAATAGCTTGGGCGCAGACGCACTTTGATTTCCTGCCCAAAAAATTGCGAGAAGAAATCTTCCGCTACTTGCTTTAGGTGTCCAACATTGATATTTTCTCCAACTACCAACGCCTCAAACTGATAGAAAGTATGATCATGTGTCGTATCAGTCGCTTCACGGCGAAAACATTTTCCGGGCACGATAATTCGCAGGGGCGGTTTATGTTTTTCCATATACTTTGCTTGCACGGCCGAAGTCTGAGAACGCATTGCTAAACTTTCTTTGTTTTTTTTATCTTTCAGCCAAAATGTATCTTGCAAATCACGCGCGGGGTGATCTTTGGGCATATTGAGCGCATCGAAATTATAGAACTCAGTTTCAATCTCCGGTCCATCCGCAATTTCAAATCCCATACCCGTGAAGATATCTTCGATGTCTCTTCTCACAATCGAAATTGGATTGAGATGCCCAACGCCTCTTTTTTTTCCAGGAATTGTCACGTCAATCTTTTCTTTTTCCGCACTTGGTCCGGTTTTGGATAAGTCAGCTTTTTTTCCATTGATAATGTTGAGAATTTCCAGCTTGGTCTTATTGGCCAACTCGCCAATCTGTTTTCTTTCTTCTGGCGCAAGGTTTTTCAGGTTTTTCAAAAATCCCACGAACTCACTTTTTCTTCCAAGATATTTTTTCTCCAAATCGAAAAGCGCGTCACTATTTTTGACTTTCGTAATTTCCTCCAAAACCTGCTTTTTAACCTCTTCGATTTTCGTTTTGAGCATAGTATTATTCTAGCTTCAAAGGCTAAAAAAGTCAAAATTAAAGCGCTAGAAAATGCCCTAGCGCCTGGTTGTCAAAAAAATATCAAATTAAATCCCCATCTTCTGCTTCGCCGCCTGGTATTGCTCCTCAGAAATCTGTCCACTCTTTCTCATCATCTCCATGGCAGAAAGTAATTTATCTTTATTTTCCGGTTTCAAAACTTCTTGCATCATTTTAGCTTTCTCCTGTGGACTCATCCGTTCCATCCTCTTCATCGCCAAGCGTTGCAACATATTCATCTTCGGAGAATCAGCATCTTTTTTTGTATCATCAGTTTTCACTGAGTCATCTTTCGCAACACCAGAATTCTGATCATCATTTTGCTGACTATTTTTTTTGAATGGGTTCCACATAAAACAACTTTCAGTGAACAAGAATCAGTGATCAGGGATAAACAGCTTGGAATTTTTTATCCATACTGTTCACTGCTCACTGCTTACTGTCTACTGCTTTTGTAAATTATAACTCGTCACGAGCAATGCCGAAGCAATAAAGATCGACGAATAGGTTCCGAAGGTTATTCCAATTAATAACGCCAGAGAAAAATGCTTGATCGATTCTCCACCAAAAATATAAATTGCCAGAAGCGTAATGATCACGGTTAGAGAGGTGTTGATTGAACGCACCAATGTTTCGTTGAGGCTGCGATTGACGATTTCGGGAAATTTTTCTTTCGCTGCGCTACGTTGCAAATTTTCACGGGTTCGATCATAAACCACGATCGTGTCATGAACGGAGAAACCAAGAATCGTGAGTAGGGCCGCCACAAACGGCACACCCACTTCAACGCCCCAGAAATGACCCAAGACCGAAAAAGCACCAACTGTAATGAGAACGTCGTGCATAAGCGCAACCACCGCTCCTGCTCCATATTTCCACGATGCCACCGGATGAGAAACGCGCCGAAAAGCCCAAGCAATATAAGCCATAATACCAGCAATTGCCCAAAAAATCGCCATGAGTGATTTAGTTTTCAGCTCGTTGGAAACCGAAGCATTAGCATAGTCAGTCCGGAGGTTTTGGGAATTTGGGTATTTTTTCGTCAAGGTGTCCGTGACACTTTGATTAGTTTTGTCATCCTCAGAAGCATAGCGAATCAATACCGAATTATTCCCAGTTGATTGAAGTGTGAGACTTTTAAGATTTAAGTCTTTTAGGGTATCTTCTAGCTCCTGATTAGCTGGAAGACTGTTTTCAAATTTTACCTCCATCAAAGTTCCACCAGTAAAATCAATACCGTATTTCAATCCCCATGTGAAAAGTGCCATAACACTAAGCACTGTAAGCGTGATGGAAAAAATATAAGCGTATTTAGTTTTGGAAATTATGTTGAACATCTACATGCTGGGTTAATAGTGACATAAGTCATTGGCAGTAGGTTAAGTCTTTAGTCATAGGGCTTAAGAAAAAGTACCTACTGCCAAAAACCTACTACCAAGCTTACCGCTAATGACCTCTGTTACCTAAAACTTTTTTAATAAAGAATTATTTACTCTCTTTTTCTGTCTCTAATTTTTTTGCCCCGACCAACCACATCTTATCTTCAATCCACGGCCCTAAAATAAATCGCAAAATTGTTCGTGTAATCACAACTGCTGTGAACATTGAAGCAAGTACTCCAATAATCAAAGTAACTGCAAAACCTTTGACAAATCCTGTTCCCATTTCCACTAGAATCAAAGCCGTGATGATCGATGACATATTCCCATCCAAAATCGACGTCCAAGCGCGCTTAAATCCCTCTTCGATGGCACTCAAAATATTACGCCCCTTGCGCACTTCCTCTTTAGTTCGTTCAAAAATCAAAATATTCGCATCAACTGCCATTCCAATTGAAAGCACAAACCCTGCGATACCGGGAAGAGTGAGTGTAATCTGCCATGGCGTGAAACCTGACAGCTTAAAAATACTAATCATGAGTGCAGAATAGATTAAAAGCGAGAAAGATGCGATTAATCCTAGAAAACGATAATACACAAGCATAAAAATAATCACAAGAAGTAGTCCAATTATTCCCGCTTTCAAACTCTTTTCAAGCGAAGCCTGGCCAAGGGTTGCCTCGACAGACTGTTGACCAACTAAGCTAATAGGCACTGGCAATGCGCCTTCATTAAGTCTTTTGACTAAAGTCTTTGCTTCTTCGACCGTATAATCTCCTGTTACAACCGCTTCCCCGTTCAATATTTCACTCTGCACGGTTGGCGCGGTGATAATTTCTCCGTCTAAATAAATCGCTACTCGCTTCCCGATATTCTTTTTTGTGATCTCGGCAAACAATTTTGTTCCCTCGTCATCAAATTTCAACGACACCTCCGGCTCAGACAACCCCTGGCTTTTAAATTGAACACTAGCATTTTTGAGATTCTTACCAGTCAAGCCAGTTGTAGCCCAGGTGGTTTGCGGCTCAGGCTGAATTGTTTTTATGATTAAAATATGCGCACTTTTGAATTCCTGACTATCCCCTTCACCTCTGATTTCTATTTTTTTAATGATATGCCAACCAAACTGACTTTCCACTAACTTCGAATAAACTTCTCCATCTTTAAGATTAGAATCAAAGATCGCTGTTTCATATTCTGGCACAAAAGAACCCTTCTTTTGAAAATCATACATCCCGCCGGTATCTTTCGAACCAGGATCCTGGCTATTATCCTTAGCAAGTTGTGCAAAATCAACGCCTGCTAATGCTTTTTTTAAAATATCTTCCGCTTTAGCTTTGGCGTCTGCGTTCGTCTTGTCTAAAACATCTTGAGGAATCTGCTCAGGAGTAGTCTGACTTTCCTCTTTGAACTCCAAAAATGGAGTTTCACTGATCATCTTTTTGGCTTCATTGATGTCTTTCACTCCAGCCAATTCCACTACCAAACGTTGTTCCCCGCCCGACTTCGTTGTATAGACAACCGGTTCTGCCACACCAAAAGCGTTGACGCGCCGTTCAATCACATCCTGCACAGCTTGCATCGCATCTCCAACCTGAGAACTCTCAACTTGGCTCGTGTCCGCCTTATACTCCAAATGGATCCCGCCTTGCAAATCCAGGCCCAGGTTAATTTTTGGCTTATTGAGAACATCAAAAAGACGCGGCACTTTCTTGGCCGCCTGCGGATAAGCAATAAACCCTGCCACAACAGCAAGGACAACCACCAAGCTAAATTTTAACCTAAGTTTCTGTCGACTATTCATAAATTCTATTCTACCTGAATCTGAGAGTTTGGCAATAGCAATCATTGTCATTCCCGCGAAGGCGGGAATCCAGGTTCCACTATCTATGAACTCTAGAAAATCAAACTGCAAGTCTGAAAAACTCTCTATTGCAGTGTGTCTTGAATTTTAATAATTCATCATTTCTTAATTTTAAGCTTGAGGCGCCTGAATCTCCAACTTCTCGGGGATGACACAATGAATAATCCTTCATTTATCCTTTTCCAACAAAAACCGATTCGCCTTTTCTAAAACTTTTTTGGAATTGAGATTAGTCACTCGATTATAGGCTTGCCCGTATTCCATCCAAATATAATCTCGATGTTCGTGAGACAAAATAATTTCTGCTTGTTTTGTTTCGGCTAAATAATAAACTACTTTTTTGAAAATCCACCAGCCGCGACCCGCTTTCAGTCTTTTGGCTTTTTCTTCGGGACCAGCTATAAAAAAATATTTTTCCTGTCCCAGAAATCCATGGACAATATTAATGTCGGTAATCCCCGTTTCTTCTCGCGCTTCTCGACGCAAGGTTTCCTCATCATCCATTTCGTCTTTCTTTTCGATATGTCCTTTAATAAAACCCCAGTGCCCACCCGGATAACGCAAAAGCAAGAATTTAATTTTCTCGCCTTCTCTCCGAAACACTACTGCACCAATTGATTTTTCAAAACTAAAAATTTTATTCATTTCTCTATTGGCAAATTATAATAAACCTAGCTTTTGTAATTTTTCCAAAGCACCAACAGTAATCCGCTTTTTTCCTTTCTGCTGCATCTTTTCACATAAAATCAATCCTTCTTCAAGCGAAGTCCACCGAAAATCCTCAAATTCAGATTGAGAAATGTCAATCGCATTAACATTGGCCTTAATGTAGACAAAAAAATACTTTTTTCCTTTCATAAAAATTGCTTGTCCAGCATCATTTCTCAGCTCGCGAGAATCTTGAGTTTGACTGGGAAATTCAATTTTGTCATCATGAAATAATGAAATCTCCTTGGCGCACGAATTGATGAATCCACTGCCAATCTCTTCCGTCATTTCACGCAGATAGGCAGCTTCCAAATCCTCACCATTATCAATCCCCCCTTGTGGTAATTGCCAGAGATCATATTCCCTCTTGTAGAGAAAAAGGATTTTTTTTCATTCAGAAAACAGCCCACTATTTGTGGACGGAAACCCTTGCCTCTGATTTGATCAATTTCAGTTATGCTTGGTTGTTGCATGAAAATTATTTGATAACGCGATAAACTCTTTGATTCCACTCAGACTATCCAACGCCTTTACTTCCTCATCAGAAAACCATTTCACTTCAGAAACTTTCTTATCTCTTGGACTTGGCACTCCACTGATTAATTTCGCTTCATAACAAAAAACTAGAACGTGCTGACTATCTCCATCGCTTCTTTCCCAAATCGTAGACTGCACTAAGGGAATCAACCTCTTCACCTCAATCTCACAGCCAATTTCCTCCATGCATTCTCTTTTGATAGCATCTTCTGGCGATTCGCCATAGTCAATTTTGCCACCGGGAAATTCCCACTTTCCATCTGCGGTGGGAATCAATAGATCAACACGCTTTTGGAACAAACTATTTCCTTGCTCATTTTTTATAAGAGCAACGACCACGCTTAATTGTCGCTTGTTTTTCATTGAAATTTTATTCTTCAATCCACTTTTTTAACTTTTCCAGAACTTCAGAAAATCCAGGTAAGATTTTTAATCCCTTAACTTCCTGCAATTTAACCCATCTATAATTCTTCGCTTCCCAATCGAGTTTAATCTTATCTATTGTCACTTCCACTAAAACCGGATGAACAACCCAGGTTTTTCCATACTTCGACGCTTCTTGATCAAATATCTCGCCCAATCGAATCCTAGCAATCTTGCTTTTTGCTACTCCCAATTCTTCCCTCAGTTCTTCCTGAATTTTTTGTTTCAAACTTTTCTTATCATCCAGGAAAGCTGACACACCGTTCCAATATTTCGGATAGAAACCCACATCCTTACTTCTTTGTACAATAAGAATCTTATCCTGATATTTCAAAACACAATTTATCACTGGTGCCCACCGCGCATTCGTGAAATCAATTTGGCCTGGCTTTGGTTTGAATTTTAGTTGTTTCATGAAAACTTAATTAATCAGTTCTTTCTTTTTTAATCTAGGAATAACTTCATGTTCAAAAATAGAACCGACTGACAAACCTTCTGGGATATTAGAATCTACCCAAGCTATTTTTTCAATTTCGCGATTAGCCTCAATTTTTCCAGAATATTTTTTCACGATAAAAACGTCCATGCGCAATAGCTTATCCTCATTCCCTGCCGCATTGGCATAAAAATCACCAAATCCTTCCAAGTCATTTTCAGAAACATTAATGCTAAGCTCTTCTTTCAGCTCTCGGATCAAAGCTCCTCTTGGAGTTTCATTCGCTTCCAATTTTCCACCCGGAGCAACATAAACATCTTTTCCTTTTGATTTGGTCAAAAGCAATTTTTTATTTTCGATAATGATTCCCCCGGATTTGTAAATGTCGTATTTCATGAATTTATTTACCGCAGCATTTTTTATATTTTTTCCCTGATCCACAAGGACAGGCATCATTGCGACCAATCTTGTCATCATTAATAATCGGTTTCTGTTTTGGTGCTTCACGCACTTCGCCGTCTTGGATTTCTCGGGCTGAACCGAAAGATTCCACTTCATCCGCTCCGCTAAAGTTGAGATTTTTTTCAGGAATGGCTGATTGCGTCTGGGCCACAGGAGCAGCTGAAACGCGAAAGATTGTGTGCGCAATAGTTGATTTAATATTTTCCATGAGATAAGAAAACATCGAAAAGGCTTCCCGTTTATATTCCACTAATGGATCACGCTGGCCATAGCCACGAAGACCAATGCCTTCGCGCAGATAATCAATTTCATCAAGATGACTCATCCACATCACATCAATAGTTTGGAGCGCAATACTTTTTTCAATCGAACGCATATTAACCTCGCCCACTTCTTGTTCTTTGTGGTTATAAGATTCTTTCGCAACACCAGCCAAATAATCCGTTGCCTCACCAATCAACTCAGCTGTGTTTCTATTGCGATTTTCCACAATTTCTTTCAGCTTGATTTGCACGGCTGGAGGCAACACGACCATGCTTTGAATATTTTCTGCAATCTTGTCCACCTCAAGATTTCCATCTTCGGCGGTGAGGCTCGATGAAACCGCCCGTTCAATTTCTTCGCGAATGTTATCCAAAATTTCCGGCTTGATATTTGTCGCCTCAAGAACCGCACGTCTTTTTTTATAGAGAATTTCGCGCTGTTTATTCATCACGTCATCATAGTCCAAAATATGCTTCCTGATATCAAAATTAAAGCCTTCAATTTTTGATTGCGCATTTTCGATTGTTTTGGAAATAATCGGATTTTGAATCGGCTGATCTTCTGGTAATCCCAATTTTGTCATGAGACTAATGAGATTGTCGCCACCGAAACGACGCATCAATTCATCTTCCAGCGAAACAAAAAATTGCGACACACCAGGATCTCCCTGACGTCCCGCACGACCTCTGAGCTGATTATCAATGCGCCTTGCTTCATGCCGCTCTGTTCCTAGGATAAACAACCCGCCAAGCTCTCGCACACCCTCACCCAATTTGATGTCTGTTCCACGTCCAGCCATGTTGGTCGCAATCGTCACTGAGCCAACGTGTCCGGCTTTGGCCACGATTTGCGCTTCCCGTTCATGATTCTTGGCATTCAAAACTTCATGTTCTACGCCGGATTTCAAAAGCAGCGTACTTAAATATTCAGATTTTTCCACTGCAATCGTTCCAACTAAAATTGGTTGCCCAAGCTTGTTCACCTCTTTAATCTTTTCCACAATCGCATTAAATTTCCCTTTTTCTGATTTATAGACCACGTCAGGAATGTCTTTTCTCACTGCCGGTTTGTTGGTCGGGATTTCCGTCACGTCCATCTTATACACCTTGAAAAATTCTTCCGCCGAAGTGGACGCTGTTCCAGTCATACCGGAAATTTTATTGTACATCCGGAAATAATTTTGGAAAGTGATTGTTGCCAAAGTTTTTGATTCTTTTTGCACCCGCACGTGCTCTTTCGCTTCAATCGCTTGATGTAGCCCTTCGCTATAGCGTCGTCCGGGCATCAAACGTCCAGTGAAGTCGTCCACAATAATCACCTCACCATCCTTCACGACATAGTCGCGATCCAATTGAAAAATGACTTGTGCCTTTAAGGCTTGATCCAGATGATGCACATAGGTGATTTTTCCCGCCTCATAGATATTGCCAACATTGAGCCATGATTCGATTTTAGCGACCCCACTTTCAGTAATCGTTACCGATTTAGTTTTCTCTTCGACCGTATAATCTTCTTCGCGCTTTAGTCTTGGAACAAGTGCGGCAAACTGTTCATACATTTTTGTCGACTCACTGTCCGCAGCAGAAATGATGAGCGGTGTTCTTGCCTCATCGATTAGAATTGAGTCTACCTCGTCCACAATCACGTAATTTAATTCACGCTGAGCCATATGTTCAAGTGACGGAACCATATTATCGCGCAAATAATCAAAACCAAATTCATTATTTGTTCCATAAGTAATGTCCGACGCGTAGGCTTCACGTCGAGATATCGGCATTAAATTTTCCATCTCGACACTCACCTCATCACCATCTGTCACTTTCGGCTCATAGATATATGACGCATCATGAATGATGCAAGCAGTTGAAATTCCCAAGAAATGCAAAATTCCACCCATCCAATTGCAGTCGCGTCTAGCCAGATAATCATTCACTGTCACAAGGTGAACTCCCTTTCCTGTGAGCGCATTTAGATACATTGGCAAAAGCGATGTGTGCGTCTTTCCTTCGCCCGTCTTCATCTCAGCAATTTTTCCACTGTGAAGCACGATTCCGCCCATCATCTGCACATCAAATAACCGCTTTCCGTCAACCCGCTTCACCGTTTCCCGCACGACTGCGAAGGCTTCCGGCAAAAGCTCATCGAGAGTTTCATTCCCAGCGATTCTTTTTTTGAACTCAACTGTTTTTGCCCGCAGCTCATCGTCAGACAGTTTGACCATCTGATCTTCCAGCGCATTGATTTTTTCCACAATTGGTCTCAATTTTCCGATTTCTCTTTCATTGGAACCGAATATTTTTTTTAGGATTGACATAAATAATATTATTTTTTAATGGGTCAGTTAATTCCGTTTCTTATTATTAAAAATAGGGTTGCGAAATGAGAAATGTACGGGTAAGTTCGGCCGACCCTAAATCTTGTTTCCTTGCCAACTGTCGCTGGGCCCAGGAATTTTGGACCGATTCGCTACATTCTCATTTCGCAAGGGCTATCTTCAAAACAATCAAGTTAAGTAATTTTAATCCTCCTAAATTCCCTTTTCCCCGCTTTCAAAATCTTTCCCTCGAAACTTTTGCCCAATTTCAACTGCCAATCACGCATTACGTCATTATCCACCTTTATTCCACCTTGGTCAACCTTGCGTCTTGCGTCCGATTTACTTTCCGCTAATTTATTTTTCACAAGCACGTCAATTAAAAGTTCTCCAGCTGAAACCTTAATTTCAGAAATATCTGTCGGCAATTCTTTTTTGGAAAAAACTTGCTCAAAATATTTTTGTGCAACCTCGGCCGCTTTTTCACCTTTTATAATCTTCACAATTTCATAGGCCATTTTCTTTTTGAAAATCATCGGGTTCTCACCTTTTTCCATTGCTAATTTCATTTTCTCAATTTCTTCTATTGGCACGGCAGTGAGAAGCTCGAAGCCAGATAAAATATGCGCGTCAGAATAGGACATCGCTTTGCCAAACATATCCTCAGGACTATCCGCCAGATTAATTCCATTGCCCTTGGTTTTGCTCATCGTGCGTCCATCTGGCGCGTCCATCATTTTGTTTGTGCGCACAAATTTTTCTTTGCCGAGATAACTCTTGATTAAATCTCGCCCAACGAGCATATTGAAAGTTTGGTCCGTTCCGCCAATTTCCATATCCACTTCCATCGCCACGCCGTCATAACCTTGCATCAAAGGATAGATAAATTCATGCAGACGAATCGGATCGCCCTCTTTCATTCGACGCTCAAACATATCGCGCTCAAGCATCCGCTGCACTGTAATACTCGACATCAGCTTAATCAAAGCATTCAACTTTAACTTGGAAAGCCATTTATAATTGCGTTCAAAGCGCACTGGATTTTCTCCGCCAAAATCAATCAGTTGGGAAGCTTGTTTTTTCCAGCTGGACATATTATTCTCAATTTCTTCGTCAGTCAGCATTTTTCTGGTTGTGTCTTTGTCTGGATCGCCCACTTTCGCCGTATAATCACCAACCAAAAAAATCACTTCGTGTCCCAGCTTTTGCAAAATTCCCAAGGCGCGAATTCCCATAGCATGCCCAACATGCAAATGCGGACCGGTTGGATCAAAACCTTCATAGATTTTCAAACGCTCCCCAGACATCAGTTTTTTGCGAAAAGCTTCCTTGGAAGGATAAATCGCTTCCACCCCCCGCTCCAAAAATTCATCGATTAGTTTTTTGTCTTTTAATACTTTTGACATAAAATTTGTCTAATATAAATTAGCTTACCACCTAAATTTAGCACTAAAACACGCCGATTGCAAGAAAAAAGACAGGGCTAGCGCGTCTTTGACGTTCTAGCCCTGCTCATCCTTGAGATTATTCTCGATGAATAAAGATTTCAACATCATCTCCCATTATAGCATTGAGAAGCGCCACTTTCAATTCTTCCTGAGAAGCTCCTCTTTGGCTACTCGTCAATTGAACAGAGATCTTATTTTTAAGACCCTGGGATGTTAAAAGCTCCTTAGCAACAAAACCATCATTCCCATTCACACCAGAAATGATCACCCTGTCAGTTCCTCCATAAACATGCATTGTTATCATAGACCCCTCCTCATGTTTGAGTTTGATGAAAAAATCAAGGAACAAAAAAACAAAAAAACCCACCGTTGGCGGGTTTTGGTTTATTTCGAAAGGATTTTTAATTGCATTATTTCCTCTTCGCTTCAAGCCAAAATTCGCCAACAAAAAGTCGGGACCCGGATCCGGAACATGATGACCAATTATTAGTTTTGACTTGACGATTTAGACTCATAAAACTTGAGGTGTTATTTATACCAAAATATTAGCATATCGCAATACTTTGTCAATAAGGCATCCTGCACCATTACTGACTCCTGCTCACTGATCACTGCTTGCCCGCCGTAGCCTTGGCGGAGGATGGTTTGCTGTTTTTATTCCACTACCGCTTGCCAAGCCGTAGCTTTAGCAAAGGATGGCCTTAATCCTCCTCACTCCCGCCGAAGAACTTTCTTCTTTTTGGATGCGGAATTTCCCTTGGATTTCAGCAGTATTTTTGATGTGCGGTCCGCCACAGATTTCACGAGAATATTCACCAATAGAATAGACTTTGACTCTGTCCCCATATTTATGCCCAAACTCACCCTCTGCGCCAGCATTCTTCGCTTCATCCGGCGTCATTTCTTCCAATGTCACTTCGGCTTTTGACTCAATCGCTTTATTCACAAAATCCTCCACCGCTTTTTTCTGCTCATCAGTCATCTTGTCCGGATGAGAAAAATCAAACCGAATTCGCTCACCACTTATGTTTGAGCCTTTTTGATGGACATTTTCTCCAAGCACTTTGCGCAGTCCTGCTAGCATCAAATGAGCAATTGTGTGAAATTGGGTTGTTTTTTCACTATGATCGGCCAAGCCACCTTTGAATTTTCCTTCAGCTGCTGTGCGGGAAAGGTCTTGATGAGCTTTAAATAATTTTTCAAATTCTTCCCAATTTTCTTTGGTAATTTCCGCACCGCGATCTTTTGATTCCTCCGCGATAAGTTCCTTGGGAAATCCATAAGTCGTGTACAGATCAAATATTACCCTACCATCCAGTTGGTCATATTTTTCAAATTCTCGAAGACCTTTTTCCAAAGTTTCTCTAAATCTATTTTCTTCCTTCCCAAGCTCCGCCACAATCTTTTCTTGATCGGTTTCGAGATTAGTATATTCGCTTTTGTAATCTTCGATATAAATTTTCGCCACATCTCCGCAGAAATTATTCTGCACACCTAATTTATGTGCAAATCGCACCGCGCGACGAATCAGTCGCCGAACAAAATAACCCTGATCTTTATTGCTCGGTAAAACTCCATCGCCAATGAGAAACGTCGCTGCACGCAAGTGATCTAAAATTACTCGATATGCTTCTTTGTTATCTTCGTATTTTTTGCCAGATAATCTTTCAATTTCGCCTTTAGCTTTTCCAAAGATATCCGTAAGAAAAATATCCGGATCATTATTCAGCGCTGCAAGAATCCTTTCTAGCCCTCCGCCAAAGTCAACATTTTTTTGTTTCAAAAACTCAAAGCCTTTCTCGGTCTTGAGATATTCC
>Ga0172379_10006277_pt1 | contig 16010 bp, 15 predicted proteins | sample GrowelOW334metaG_FD_119756 | JGI IMG/M metagenome (GOLD analysis project Ga0172379, IMG submission 119756) | Groundwater microbial communities from an aquifer near a municipal landfill in Southern Ontario, Canada - Groundwater well OW334 metaG | ecosystem: Environmental > Aquatic > Deep... | reverse complement strand
GTATCGCTTGCTCATGTATTCAACCTGCAATTTACCAACCTCTTCTTCTTGTTTGTATGGATCATCGCGCGTTTCGGACACAATTTTTTTTGCAGCTCTCACCCACTCACTTTCAATTACGTCTTTGTCATTTGCAATTAATGCACCAGTGTTAGATGTTGTATCGCTTACATCTTTTGTCGCGTCAACTGCAATTGGCGCAGGAAGTGAAGTTGTCATATCGGCACCTGAAAAATCAATACTCGCTTCGGACTTTGGCTGAGATTCTGGACTTATTTGCTCAATATTTTCGGCAACCTCAGGTGAGCTGGCTGCAGGCTTATAGCTCTCTGCGCCACCAAAATATACAGGTGATTGTTCTGGATTAACCTTTGGTTGTATATTTTCCGGTTTCATATCTGTAATTATAACACGCCAGTAACTTGCTTATGCAAACAATCTATTCGATTCTCTTTGATATATACAGACAGCCCACGGCTACAAAAATCAGCACCAATATTACTTCATAAACACCGACAGCCCCAACGGATTGCAGCCCAATAAATAATATCGGAACGGCTGCAAAAATCGTTGAATAATAATAAGAGTGTCTAAATGATAGCTCGCCAAGCGGCTTTCGGGCCACAAACACCAAAGATAATTTATTAAGCGCCTTGCTTAGATAAAAAATAAAAAAAGTTACCACTCCAAGTGATAACATATAGGCAAAAACAAAAATAGCCAAAATCCCAAAAGGGCCTATCGTTGCAGGCGTAGTAACGTTGAGTAATATACCCAGCAAGCAGAGGCTTACTACAGTAGTAATCAATATAATTATTTTAAACATTACTACGTTACTATAACATTAAGTTTTAAGAGTTGAAACAAGCCTGAGCGGCAAACGTTATACCCGGATTGCAGCATACGCTACCAAAATTAAATAAATGAGCGTGTGAATCGCGAGTTGCCTGCCGCTGCAGGCTGTTGTACTGACCGCTCCGAGAAAACTCGGGGCCCTTATGCACTACTTCCAAGTAGATTACTAACACGTCAGAGAGACATGATTATTTGTAATATACCCGTACTATTAGCACATGCGCTCAACGCCATTTGGCGGAGCATTGGTGACGCCAGCTATTAGTAAGCTAGATGCCGCCACCGAATTACCGTCAAACTTGTTGGTCAGTACTTTCGAATTAAATTGTTAATGTGTTTTTTGGTGCTTTTTTGTTTTTGCATAAAGCCTACATAAACACTACCATATTAAGTCCATCAGGTCAATAAAATTATTCAATATTCTGTTGTTTTTATAACAATCCGTTGACATATTTGATAAGTTTCAGATTAACATTGGTTATTTGTACATATTCACAACGTTGTTGTTAATACTTTTACTTCTCATTGATACATAGGTTTATTTTTACAACGCCATAGCTTCCTTTCAAAAATAGCGCTCCTAGCAGCGGCTACAACACTAGACCTTTGCATATTACTTTGCATTTTTTGCTTATCGAAGTAGCTCTCTTTTTTTGTAGCGCGCACTCAATTTTTATTACGAATTTCGATTCATAATTTTATAATCGGACCACCCTGGATTGATTGTTGATTATTTATAATTAACTTCACAGCTTGCTTCACGGATGGCAGCGCTTGATCAATATTTTTCAATACAAAGCCCTTGGATATTTATCCACTCCACAACTACTTTTTTGCCATACATAGAGGGATTCGATAGGATCATGCTTTTTACTTTGGTATTATTTTATAAGCTACCTGCTAGTTTTTTGCATGTTTTGCTCAAGCTGACCTTGGAGTACCTGGCTTCCTGACCACATCATAATCATGCGAATAATCTGTCGGTATTGCCAACAAAATGACTTATCCACACGTAGTATTTTTTACTAGACTATTTCACTAAATATTATTGACACAAGCGTTTTGACACTCTATTATAGGGGTAGCCTCTGAATAAAAAAATTATGCAGCGGCCAAAAACAAACAAAATAGAAAAACTCCACGAAAACAACCGTTCCTCGCAGGCGGTTGTTTTTTTATATTAAATATACCCGCCTGAGGCGGGTATAGAAAACTACTTGGTGGAGCTGCGGGGAATCGCACCCCGGTCCGAAAGGTAACCTATTATTTATCTACAAGTGTAGTTTGTCTTTAATTTTAACGACCCTCTCTGACTATAAGCCAAACAAAAAACGTCTGAGATTGTCGCGCAATATTGGTGTCCTTTTTAGCGTTGCTCCCCACTAATCAGTAAACGACATATTTATAACACCCCACCAAATCTATGTCGTCTGTATGATGGGATGGCTTAGTTTATTAAACCAAAGCTGGTGCTAGAGATTGTGACTGGAAAGCGGTTGCGATCGCAGCTACAAAGCTCTTTGCTTTTGCAGTAATGTTTGCAATTAAAATTTGTACTTAACGCGTACCTTCGACTTGCAAAATAATATGTTAAAATCCCTTCGTCGAAAGCTAAGTCAGCCCCAACGTAACACTTTAATTGTATCATAGATTGCGCATACTATCCAGTCATGCTTAAATATAGCTTATGGTTTCCAGAATAAAAACCGTTGCTGCCGTTGGGTTTGACGGATACATAGTCGACGTAGAATGCGATATGTCAAAATCTTTACCTTCCCTACAGATAGTGGGTTTAGGCAATAAGGCAATCGAGGAGTCAAAAGAACGTATAAAAAGCGCTGTCACTAATTCATTTTTGGAATTTCCGAAAAAAAGAGTGACCATCAACCTAGCTCCTGCTGAATTGCCAAAAGATGGAGCGCATTATGATCTGCCCATGGCATTAGCCATCCTTTGTGCAAGTGGCCAAATAAAGCAAACCGAGATTGATGGTTCAATATTTGCCGGAGAGTTAGCTTTGGACGGCAGCCTAAGGCCAATTAAAGGCGCTATAAACATTGCTCAGGCCGCAAAACAGTTCGGCATAGCCAACGTCTTTTTGCCGTCCGCCAACGCGATGCAGGCCAGTCTGATAAGTGGCATCGAGATATTTGGAATAAATTCATTAAAAGAATTATATCTTCATCTTAAGAACGAAAAAAAGCTATCACCCTATGTTCCCCCACCTCAAACAAACTGCGCTCAACCTATAAGCGGACCCGTACTAGACGAAATAAAAGGCCAAGATTTTGCAAAGCGAGCGATGATTATTGCAGCCGCCGGACACCACAATATATTGCTAACCGGATCACCAGGGGCCGGCAAAACTATGCTAGCCAAAACCTTGGCCAATTTACTCCCCAGCTTAACAATCGACGAGCAAATAGCTGTCACGAAAATATATAGTCTGGCTGGCAAGATAGACGGAGAAATAATAACTAAAAGACCATTTCGCTCACCTCATCACACAGCCAGTCCCGTGTCGGTCACTGGAGGTGGAAACCGACCAAAACCCGGCGAAATAAGTCTGGCCCATACCGGCGTATTATTTTTAGACGAAATGCCAGAATATCCAAGGTCTACACTAGAGACACTCAGGCAGCCCCTGGAGGACAAAAAAATAGACGTAAGTCGCGCAAATGGGCATGTAACTTATCCAGCTGATTTTATGCTAGTTGGCACGATGAACCCCTGCCCTTGTGGCTATTTTGGCGACAAGGCCAAGGAATGCACCTGTACAAGCACGCAAATAATGTCTTACCAAAAAAAGCTTTCTGGGCCATTGCTTGATAGAATTGACCTAGTAGTTCACGTGTCTAGAGTTTCTAACGACAACTTATTAGACGCACAAACGTTGAGATTTAATCAACATCATAAGGTGTCTGACATGATAAAGAGCGCGATAATCACACAAAACTCTCGTTATGGCTGTGGATATAAATACAACGCTTCGTTAAATAATGCTGAAATAAAAAAGCATGCCTCTTTGTCGGACGAATCATCTCGACTCTTGCTTAAGGCGTCCGAGAAACTGAATTTAAGCGCACGGGGGTACTTTAAAATAATCAAAGTGTCCAGAACAATCGCAGACTTGGAAAATTGCAAAGAGATACTACCCCATCATATAGGCGAAGCTATACAATATCGCGGTGAATTTAGTAAATAAAAAGCCCCAGCATATCAACATAGTGATGATAGCTGGGGCGCGCCTTAGAGGGCTGCAGATTGTGTACCTCATCTGCCTCTACCTCCTTCCTTTTGGGTGGTCATTAACCTATCCGCTTCGTGAAGAAGCTGTTCAAAAGTTTTGTGAACGACTGCTTCCGTCGATACGATGCCATATGACAAAGAAATAGGAAGCTTTTCTGTATTAAAAGAAAAAATCGTTGAACGAAGTTTCTTTTTAATACGCTTCAAAATTTCTTCGGCATTTCGCTTCGTACTACCGGGCAAGATGACAACAAATTCATCGCCGCTTAATCTTCCATACACATCTATCTTTCGGATAGAGGATTGGATGATATTCGCAACTTCGATGATTATCTCGTCACCATGTTTATGACCGTACGTGTCATTTACTAACTTGAAATTGTCCAAGTCAACAAACGCAACCGAAACGGACTTAAATATGCCCCGCTCGTACTCCGAAAATATTCTTTCGGATTGACGAAAGAGCCCCTGGCGATTAGGCCAATCACCAAGTGGGTCTGTCTCACACATTACCCTTAGGCGGTTGAATTCTTGTTTTAGTTCTTCGCATATGCAAAGAACGCCTCTTCTGACCTCGTCCGCAATGGAAAGGTCAGAGACAACATTTATTAGTTTTTCAACTAACATGACAACCTCCTATGAAGAATGTGTGGGATTTAAGGTACGATAGACAAACCTAGCGTATGATTATACAATTATTATCACATTTGTCAATTATGGTTATGTTGTTTTTTCGTTGTTCATCACACTCCTGCTCACAACCAGACCGACATAATACAACAATGCGCTTGAATATCGCTCTCATATCTGGTAGAATAGCTATCGAGCAATGACTCAACTGTCAAAAGATCATCACAAAAGGAGATGCCCAAGATCAGTAAATTAATTCACATAAACCAAGAGATTCGTGCAAAACAATTACGCGTTATTGGGCCTGAGGGTGATCAACTTGGTGTGATGAGCTTGTCTGAGGCTTTGAAAATAGCCGAAGAAGCTGGCGTAGATTTAATTGAAATCTCGCCTAATGCCGACCCACCTGTTGCAAAAGTCGTCGACTGGGGAAAATATCAATACCAGAAGATGAAAGAGCAGCAAAAAAACAAAAAGAAATCCAAGACAGTTGATTTGAAGCAGATGCGTATGGGGCTAAAGATTGGGGCTAATGACTTAGAGATTAAGCTCCGCAAAATCCGTGAATTTCTACAAGAAGGCCACAAGGTAAAAATATTTATATTTTTCCGAGGCCGAGAAATCGCCCACCAAGACCTAGGCTATGAAATGATGAACAGAATCATAACCCAACTTGAGCAGGACGCAGTATTAGAACAAAAGCCCCAGATGGCAGGACGCAATCTGAGTATAGTAATAAGGAGTAAATAATATGCCAAAGATGAAGACTCATAAAGGAACAGCAAAACGTATAAAAATCACCAGCACCGGTAAATTAACCCGTCAGCGTGCATTTGGCAACCACATGCTTTCCAAAAAAGGTAAAGGTCGAAAACGTGCTATCAAAACCACAGCTACAGTTACTGGTGGTATGGCACAAAACGTTAAAAGAGCGCTAGGCGCCTAGATTTAAGGAGAAAATATGCGAGTAAAACGAGGCGTACCAGCAACAGCTAAGCACAAAAAGATTATAAAGCTAGCTAAAGGCATGAAGCATGCCCAAACTAGGTCATTTAGACTTGCCAAACAAGGTGTTATTAAATCACTTCAGCATGCATATCGTGATCGCCGCAACAAAAAGCGCGACCTTCGCGGACTATGGATTTCCCGTATCAATGCAGCTGCACGCGAGCTTGGAACAACCTATGGTAAATTAATATCTGGCCTGAAAAAAGCCGATATTCAAGTTGACCGCAAGATTCTAGCTGAATTAGCAGTCAGCGAGCCAAAAGCTTTTGCTGAAATCGTTAAAGAAGCAAAGTAGTTTATTTGCTCTAACTAAAACGACCACTTCGTTAGGAAGTGGTCTTTTTAATTAGCAGTCCATCGATAAGCCGGGTTCTGTCGTGGATGATCATCTATCTAGCCTAAAAGTTGCCTCTTAGATCAAGCGGATATCGACCTACGGACGGGACCGCCCTTTATGTAGATCTCCTTGCAGCTGACAGGGTTTACCTTCATGCCATGTCGCCATGACTTGCTGTGGGCTCTTACCCCACTCGTTTCATCTTTTCCGATGGGGAATATTTTCCCAGCGGTAGTTTCGTTTCTGTGGCACTTTCCCTAGAGTTTCCCCTGGTCGCCGTTAGCGACTGTCATGCCCTATGCTGCCCGGACTTTCCTCTCCGCCAGCCAAATTGGCCGCGGGGCGATCATCTAATGAACTGCCAATAATAATTATAACATCCTGAGGTGAACCGTTGGCGTATGATATTCCCTACCGTAAGGTAAGGTGGGTTCTCGCAAAACACTTCCAAGGAAATGAATCATTAGAGATCCCTATCAATATACTATTCAGGAAAATCATTACGCCTAGGTTTATCCCCAGGACATCTATATTATAGCACTCAAGCTAAAAAGATGCGACTGAAGGCGTCCAAAAATAGGTTGATTAAATTTATCATAAACACACCAAATGCATCTCCAAAAACCAGGATAATGGTAAAAATAAATATCAAACCAAAGTTTTCGGCTTTCTCCATCCACCTCCTGAAAAACTCCGGAGCAAGAGCATAAATAACCCTAGAACCGTCAAGCGGCGGTATTGGTATTAAATTGAAAATAAAAAAGCCTAAATTGACATACACAACCTCGATTAACACACCAGACAATATACTCATACCCGGTAGTCCACCGACAATTGCCCAGACGCCAAATGCGATAAACGCAAGAATAAAGTTCGTAAATGGTCCAGCTATTGCGATTAGGGCCGGCCCCCACTCGCCACCCCGAACACTATTCGGATTAAACGGTACTGGTTTTGCACCACCGAATATAGGAGCCCCGGCTATTGCCAGCATTAGAGGCAATAACACAGATAAAAAGGGATCGATGTGCTTTAGTGGATTAAGTGTCAACCTTCCCTGCAACTTTGCAGTATTGTCTCCAAGCCAATAACCAACAAAAGCATGGGCTGCTTCGTGCAGAGTCATTGAAATTAAAATAATCGTCAGAATCGACAATATATATATTAAATCTATATTCACAACTACAAGTATATCAGCTGGTGTGAAAAAATGCCTGATTCGTCCTTTCGCATCTTGACGTAATCTATAAAAAGCTATATACTTACAAAGATTGTAAAAAATAATTGGAAATAATATATTATGGCAGCACGCTGTGAATTAACTGGAAAAGGCAAACAATTCGGACACAATGTTAGCTTTTCTTTGCGTCGCACAAAGCGCGTATTTAAGCCAAACCTTCAAAAAAAGACTTTTGCGGTTGATGGCAAGAAAGTTACTATGGTCCTTTCGACACAAGCAATACGAACGCTCAGGAAAAAAGGCATCATAGCCTAACAAGCAACGCACACTAAAATACCCTTCCGCTTGGAAGGGTATTTTTTTATTTACTATAAACCCGAACTAGCTTCTTGTGATCACAACGACCGATAACGAATTTGGAACGGCAACCAACTGTTTAACTTTGTATTTTGATACTGTTTCAACAGGAGCTCCAAGCTCATCAATAAATAATTGAAGATCGTCTTGTGGCACCTCGTAGCGCAAAGCACTGTCAGCATAGTGAATTGGCATTACTATCTTTGGATCAATCATTCGTATAACCTTTGCGGCATCGACTGCGTCTAGCGTATATCCACCACCACCAACCGGAAGAATTAGAATATCAATAACCCCCAGGCCTTCAAGTTGCTCATCTGACAATTTTTTGTCGATGTTACCTACAATACCAATGCGCGTATCACCCACAACTATTCTATATATAGTCGCAATCATGGCCTCGCCATCGTGGTCAATATGCCTTCTGGCCGGTATACCTTTTATATCAAAACCATCAACTCCATACTCTCCTGGACTGTCGATAGTCAAAATTACATCTTCATCATTAACCCCAAATCTCTCTTCGGTCAATAACTCTACCAAACCTTTTGTTTGTAAGTCTTTCAACCCAACCAAAGACAGTTTAGGGTCAACGACAACCTTAGCCTCTTTTGTGCTAATAACAACTGAACCTGCACCTTTATATTCTATTTCAAACACAATTAACTCTCCTTAACACCTTCATTTAATACTTTGTCTTTATCAACAATAACATTATGTTTTGCCTTCAATATTTCGGTAATGAACTTATCGCGGACACTGAGTCGATAGTAGAATTCATCATATGGTAACAGACTGTAGTTAATCTCGCGCCCTTCGTTGGATTCAATGTTCTTGATTAGCGATTTTACTTTCGCAGTAGATACGTCTCCGACCAACATAACATCGACTGGAGCTGATGAGCCTTTAACCAACACGCCAGAGAATACCGCAATTCTGATACCAGGTATATCAGCTAGCATTTCCTTATAATTATCAAAATAGCTGTCTTCGCTAGGCTTTACCTGTGATATCGGTGATTCCACTACGCTACTGTCGCCAAAAATTGATCTAAGCGACAAATAATGCTCGTACCGTTGATTTACTTGATAATACAGCTTGTTGTCCGCACTATCGCTGGTGACAATGCCCACACCAATCATGTTTGACAACTCACGACGTACCGAGTTGATTTGCTCGCCAATCTTTCTTGTTATTTCTCGAACGTAAAACTTTTGTCCAGGATTATTCAAAAAAAGATATAAGAGCTTTACTCGTGTTTTTGAACCAAATAACGCATCAATCATATTTACCCCGTATAACTTTCGTGTTCTATAATAACACGCCTACCTGTAGATTGCGAGAATACCTGACAAATATTCCGAAGCCTGTTCCAGTGTCAGCCATTTCAAGTATTGGTTTCGTTTCATCCATGTAATCTGCCTTTTGGCCAAGCGCCAATCTAAAATTGCTAGCTTGCTCTTTACTTCATCGGACGACATTTTTTCATCAAGACTTTGGCGAATTAATTTATAGACATTGCCAGTCAAAGCTTCGCTATCCCATCCGTATTTTTTCGATAAATCTATAGCCTCATCAACCACGCCATCATTGAACATATTTTCTATTCTCTTGACTATTCTATTTCGTAAAACTTGCTTGTCTGTAGATATTCCCACAACGGTGGTGTTGTTAATGATTTTGTCCCTGCTCTGTTGTACGGTACCATTTTGTTCTATTGTGCGAATTACATATCGTTTATTCTTGTGATTCTCTGGTAGCTTTATGTTGTTATTTTTGCAATACTCGTGCAGTTGCTCGATCGACATATTTGATAACGCATTCCGCCTGTCGTCATCGGCTTTATCGCCAAACTTATAATCAAATATTATTGAGTCAATATATAGTCCAGTGCCACCAACTAAAAATGGGATATTTCCACGTTCGCGAACTTCACTAATTTTATCGATGGCATATTTTTTAAAGTCGGCTACCGAAAAATATTCCCCTGGACTTACCAAATCAAGTCCCCAATGCGGAACACCGTCTTGTTCTTGGGCCGTCGGCTTAGCGGTTCCAATGTTCATTTCTTTATATATAGTGCGCGAGTCGGCACATATAATCTCGCCGCCAAATTTTTTTGCCAGTTCGATCGCCAGTGACGTCTTGCCACTAGCCGTTGGGCCAGTGATTACGACAAGTGGTAGATGGTAGGTAGTAGATGGTAGGTGGTAGAGTTCCGACTTCATGACTTCCATCGAATGTCCTTAAAATTATCAACAATATAATTAGTGCAAGTAATACTTTCTTGTAGCAATAGCTGTTCTTGGACCTCGCGACCACCTGGAAAGCCAGCAGCTAGTCCACCAAATCGATTAACTAGCCGATGCCAGGGCAGATCAGTATCACCATAATGAGCAATCCCGCCGACAATGCGTGCACTAGCGGGACTGCCGCATAGCGCCGCAATGTCGCCGTATGTCGTAACCATGCCCTCAGGCACTTGTTTCATCAGGCTATAAACCTTACCGCGAAAATTAGGACCAACCATAATACAGCCTATTGTTTCTGCAGATAGTCAGCCAAATCGTCAAGCTTAATCTTTTCTTCGCCAGATTGAGTACGCACACTGACTTCGCGAGCATCTTTATCTTTTTGTCCGACAATCAACTGGACAGGTATCTTATCGTTTGTCGCTTCTCGAATTTTTTTGCCGAGTGATTCGTTGCGATTATCTACAAAATAGCGCAGCTCATTGTATTTAAGCGGCTTCATCAGCACTACACCGTCAAGCACAGCCTTGATTTCGCCAACATAATCATCTACTGTGTTGTTGATTGTCAAAATACGGATCTGTTCTGGAGCCATCCAAAATGGAAACCATCCAGCAGTCTTTTCAATCAAGAACCCAATGAACCTTTCGTATGACCCAAGTATGGCACGATGGATAATGATTGGCTTAACCTTATTGCCGCTTTCATCAACATAATTCAAATCCATACGATATGGCACCAAAATATCAACCTGTACAGTTGCAATCGAGTCCTCTTTGCCCATCACATTACGAGTTTGAACGTCAATCTTTGGGCCATAAAAAGCCGCTTCGCCCTCAGCTTCAACAAATTCAGCTCCGTATTCACGCATAGCAGCACGAATTGCCTCGCCAGCATCTTGCCAAGCTTTTTTATCACCACCAAATTTATCTTTGCCGAAATCTGGCAACGATAAACGATACCAATAATCGCTGATACCCATGGTTTCATAAACATCTTTAAATAGTTCGAGCACTTTTATAAACTCGTCTTTTAGTTGATCGGGCCTGACATATATATGTGAGTCATTTTGGGTAATTGGACCACGTACGCGAATCAACCCACTCAAGGTACCTGATAATTCTTTGCGATAAATACGACCAGCTTCGGCCAACATAAATGGCAAATCTCGATAACTTCCGACAATCTTTTCAAAAATCATATGATGATGAGGGCAGTTCATAGGTTTTAAATAAAAAACCTGATCTTCATCGTCTCTTAATTTGTACATATCGTCACTATAAAAGTCAGCATGGCCGGATCGTTTATACAAATCTTCGTGCGCTAATACCGGAGTCTCAACATATTTATAGCCTCTTTTTTCTTCCTCTTGGCGCATGTATTGAATCAATAGATTTTTTACCATCTCGCCGCGTGGCATCATTAATGGCAAGCCAGACCCGACTGAATCAGAAATCATATATATACCCAGTTGTGGACCAAGTACTCGATGGTCGCGTAACTTTGATTGCTCGAGTCTTTCTAGATAATCATCTAGTTCAGCTTGGGTCGCAAAAGCTACACCATACAGACGTTGCATCTGTGGGTTGGTTTCTTTGCCGCGCCAATATGCACCGGCTATGCGCATCAACTTAAAGGCACCGACTTCCTTAGCGCTTTCAAGATGTGGGCCACGGCACAAATCCATAAACTTTCCATTTTTGTAGAAAGTCACACTCTTAACCGCCGATTCACCATCTGCGGCAACTCCCAGCTGGCTAGATTCAATATCCTTAGCGACTGTTGTGCCAGAGCGCTTTAAATCGTTAAGTAGCTCTTCTTTATATGGCTGATTGTTGTCCTTGGCCCATTGTATAGCCTCGTCGATTGGCATTTCGATTTTTTCAAATTTATCACCGTAATCAACTAGGCTTTGGATAGTTTTTTCTATCTTGGCAAAATTAGCCTCAGATATTTTCTTGTCACCCAGGTCAATATCGTAATAAAAGCCATCATCGACAGTTGGACCTACGCCAAACTTGGCCTCGGGCCAAATTTTTTGTACCGCGGCAGCCGTGATATGAGCAAGACTGTGACGCATTAGGTTTAGTTTTTCTTTGTCCATACCAAACTCCTTTGTTTAGTTAGTGGTAAATAAAAAACACACGATGTTTATATTCAAATAATTTAAATATATTTATCGTATGTCTCGGGCCCTTGTAATCGGGTGGTTCCACCGGACTTTCCGCTAATGCGGACTCTCGTGAAGCAACGTTATCGTACGTTATTACACCGACGGAGCTCGGCAATTGGTGAGTTTACCTCAAGCGCTCAAACAAATAATAGCATACCTAGCCTTGCATCGCCACCCCTATTTTGGTATCCTAAAAAAGATACGGGTCCTTAGCTCATTTGGCTAGAGCGCAACATTGACGTTGTTGAGGTGAAAGGTTCGAATCCTTTAGGACCCACCAAGCAAGTATATTAACACCGCTGTGATAGGCGGTGTTTTAGTTTTCCCACTATTTTTGCGAGTTTTCCACCTGGGTATTTTAGCAAAATGCAGTTTATATATATCACACAAAGCATAATCGTAAATATATGTTTCATTGACAAAATATGCTTCTTATGCTAATATCAGTATATGTCTCACAAGCAACAGATTACAGACATGAATCCAACCTCACAGCTAGAGCGCTTCGCACTAGGCTTTGAGTACAATAAGACCCTACAGGAAGTAAAACGAGAAGTACGTAATCGTACCCTTTAATATCAATTACTAGCTAACAGCGCGCGCCCCTTTGGACACGCGCTGTTTTATTTTTATCAGTTATCTTAGTTTCTAAGCATTCGGCTCTGCTTGCTTGTCGGATTTGGTATGCACGACAGACTTGTGGACTGCCTTGTCCGTAACATCAAACTTGTCTAAATACCTGCCCGTAAATAAGCGCCCTTGTGAGTACAAAGCAGACAATGCGCTGTAGGCAATGGCCGTAAATGGCATCAGAACCCATTGTAAGAGCATATAGACGGTCCTGCGCCTTTTGTAGCGCTCTGGGCGCGGTGGAAGCATCTTGAAGGCCAGAAAGACCGTCACAAACAGTCCTACCATGGCAATTTGTTGAATAATACTAATAACTTCTGGTAATTGATGCGCCGGTACGCTTCGTGCCGCCTCGCTGTTGACTAAAAGTGGCACCCAACCACCAAATGCTACTAATAACGACACACTGGCAAGCGTTACGTGGCCATCGATCAACCTAGCCAAGCGAGCTATGCCACCCAAAAGCGGAACATTACGCTCACGCGTGAATACCCTGGCCGCAACATATGGCACGTCAGAAGCACCATATGCCCATCGTCGCAGCTGAACAAATTGAGCCTTCAGAGTCTTGAGGTAAGTATCAGATAGCACCGCATCTTGATAGATAGGCACATATATAGGCAGAACCGAATAATTTCCACCAAAATAGAAATAGCTGCGCCAATACTGATGACCGTCCTCGACAATAGTTCGCGTGCTCCAAAAGTCCATTTCTTCCAGCGCATCCATTGGCTGAGAGTGTGACGCAAAATTGCGCAACGTATGTGGACGCATCGAGCTAATAATGTTCCAAAACGAGTTACCAGTTGCGATTACGCGCATCGGTGCCGGAGCATCCCAGATGTTGCTCAAAAACAACGATACCGGTTGATATGACAGGTGCTTTCGGTCCTCGTGAACGATAAATTCGTAAGTCACATAGTCAAAATACGTTTTGTATGGGCGGTTGTCGCTGTCCAAGGTAGTCACGATTACATTCTTTGACGAGATACCCTCTTCTTTTAACCAACCCTGCAAGAACTTTCCGGCATAAGTAATATTACTGCCCTTGCCCCTAACTTCATTAGGCAAATCTTTTGGATGTTTTATTAGGTGAAATGCAAAAAACTTGTGACCAAATTCTTTTTTTAGCCTAAGAACGGTTTGTTCTATCGCTTCACCGCCACGCTCCTCATAGGCAATCATCATTATCAATCTTTTGGTTCCACACGAATTGTTGATAACCGCTTCGACGGTCGGCGCCAACACATCATAAGACTCGTTGTAGGTCGCAATAATTACCGCGTTATATACCTGTGAAGGTCGTGGAAATAGGTCTGGATCAGCCGAGATTAACCTGAGGTTATCGATATGGTTAAATATATCAAACCCATGCAGGCTTTTCGGATGCCTGTCTTTGTAGGATTCGTACGATTCAGATGGATTCTCAAGATCCTCTAACCTGGCACGCCAATCCACTTTTTCAGCCTCTTCTAGTTTTTTACGTCCTTGCACCGTATGGAACGCGATGCCTACAGATTTTACAAGTAGCGTAACAATAATTAGCAGCAAATACACAGCCGCCAACATTGGACTAAAGAACGACAATATAAATAATAACGCTAGCGATCCATAGCTCAAGAAAGCCGGCAACATCTCGAACAAACGATACTTTAGTGTACGTTTGCCAAGTGGGATTTCTAGATCAATCATATTCTTAGAGTAATGTCCGCAGGCTTAAGACCGTCGACGCTGTTGACCAACCAAGCAAAATTATGCCGATACCAACCCAAGCAAACATAACCGCCAGCGAATGTCCCTTGATGATTAGTAACTTGATTGCGATTATCGTGTGCATCACAGCAACAATTAGCCCAAAAGCCAAGAATGACAACAAATAAAACCACTGGTCAAAATAAAAGTGCGTTATACCAAATGCCGAATAATGAGATATCACTTGGCGTTCACTAGAATGAATAGATAGGCCGATAATAATAGAGTAAATGACAGAGGCCAGCAAAAAAACCACCAACAAGACAAGAAGATACCTGTCTTTGATTAACTCTTTAAGCGATTTGATTATTGTCGATTTCATATTTTCACTAATTTATGGAGCCGCTGTCCGGATTTGAACCGGAGACCTACGCTTTACGAAAGCGCCGCTCTACCAGCTGAGCTACAGCGGCACTCGGATTACCACGGACTATTATAGCATTTAATAATAGTGAAATAAACGTCGTCTTCCCTGTTGCGCCAAGATGCAAAAACTGGTATCATGTTTTGGTACATATAGATACGGGCTCGTAGTGAAGGGGTTATCACGCCTCCCTGTCACGGAGGAGATCACCGGTTCAAATCCGGCCGAGCCCGCCAATAAAAATTGTCCACCTTCTGGTGGACTATTTTTATTGCCGAGATTCGGCGGATTCGATCCGGGGATCGTGGTTTGCCGCAGGCAAAACACAGATCACCGGGTCGCGTAGTGCAGCGAAGTTAAAATGTGTTTACATATTTTAACGAGCAAACGGAGGAGCGGAACAAAGTGAAGCGATAATCCGGCCACTCGCCCACTACACCCTTGCAAAATCATCCAACTTATGCTATAAATAATATACAAACTAACCAAAAACAAAAATGAACCAAGAAACATTATCACCAGTAAAAGCAGAGACACAAGAGACCAAGCAAATTGGCCCTAATGCCATTCATCATTTTGGTGTCATTGCTGCTCATAAAACCATGGATCTTACGTCTTATTTGGAAGCTGCCGACAAAGCCACGGAAAAAAAGCTTAGTGACGGTGAATTTTACAAAGTCTCTGCGAAAAAAGAGAAAGAAATATCAACCGCCAACCTTGAAGGTAGGACCGGGCTTTCCCTTTTGGCCGAAGACGATAACGGTAATCGTTTTGTGTACGTTCAGGAATACTCTGAAAAAGGCATTGATGCCCTGCGAGAAAACTTGTATTCAAATATTCCAAAGACAGCCGAGATTAAACGAGCAGTTATTTTAACACCCGAAGGCCAGAAAAAAGGCGATTTTTCAAAAAACGATGATTTCTTAGATCACTTGTCATTGATTATCGAGCACTCGGCCCTACAAAAAAATCACGACAAAGAAGGACCTGTTGTTCAGGTTTTGACATATCCAAAAGAGCAATCTCCGCAAGATTTTAATGAGCCAATGATAAAAGTGAACTGCCACGAAGATGGTAAAACTGATATTTATTACGGCGAAGAGTTAGTCGACCCTGACTATTAAACTAGTCTTTTTCGAAAAAAGCTTCTGCTCTTTCCTGACCGTAGTAACGCGTCAGGAAAGTTTTTTTGTAGTCAAAGAAATTACCGTCTAAAATACTTT
>Ga0172379_10006276_pt1 | contig 16012 bp, 16 predicted proteins | sample GrowelOW334metaG_FD_119756 | JGI IMG/M metagenome (GOLD analysis project Ga0172379, IMG submission 119756) | Groundwater microbial communities from an aquifer near a municipal landfill in Southern Ontario, Canada - Groundwater well OW334 metaG | ecosystem: Environmental > Aquatic > Deep... | reverse complement strand
TTCGTCGGGAAACACGACAACTCTCTTCTTTCAAAAAACCTTCACCGCAAAGCGTCTCACTTTTGCAAAATTGACAGGTGTTCAATACGGAACAGATCCGAAAATATCACTCCCATCGTCTTCATTTCTGTATCTTTGGAATCCTGCTCTTATCAGTCAAACCATCTCGGTGAAAAAAGATTTCGTTATTGAAGCGATGTACAACAAGAAAAAAGACGAAACGACCGTTTGGATAAAAAAGGAAGGAGAGAAAACACAAAAACAGATATTCACGGGATTGAAGGTTGTAGAATTGACTGTGGACAAAGGGGTGGTGGGATATGAGATGTAGGGTGGTATAATGGAAGGGTAAAAGAAGCATCAAAAAAATATATGACAAAAAAACAAAATTTATTTTATTCATTAATTCCAGTTACTCTCTTTATGTTTCTGGCGTGGCTACAATCAGAGAGCTCTTGCTATGATATTATTTGGTGTAACAGATTATGGGGATTGATTAACGTGATTGGCATCTTCCTTTATATTTTTTTGGCGCATTTCCTCCTCTCCCTCATCACCTATAAACTTCGCGAAGAAACTTTCCGCACTTGGTTTCGTTTCGCTTGCGGTTTCGTTCCGCTTTCCATTTTTCTCATTTTTCTTGCTCGCAACAGCCACGGCGGTTCCATGGGGATTCCGAACATTTTGGATCAGGAAACCGTTGCGTTTCTTCTCTCTCTTTTGTTTCTCGTAATTTCCCTTATTCTCATCCTCTACAAATCTTGGAACCTCCGAGGGAAGTAATCTTGCTAAAAAAATCCACAAAAAGCGAGCCGATGGGTTCGTTTTTTTTGTTTGACGAAAACGGAAATGTGAATCCTGATTACTACTTTTAACTATTTTTTTCTTCGTTCTTTTTCATTCTTGCCTTTATTAATTTCTTTATAAGGCCAACAGGAAGTTTTTTGTCGAGTGAAAAATGAACGGCGGATTTTGTGGTCGTGTAGCCGATCAGATCCTTCCCATGCTCCGCTACGACCGGAGGGGGAAGATATAATCCGATATGATGTTTCGCGAGCGCAAACCACGCCAGCCGGCCGTGATACTTATAATACGGCATCTGATAGCTGAAACTTTCTTCTGCGCGAGGCGCGGCCTGTCGTATAATTTTTCTCATCTCGGAGAGCTTCGGCTGCAATTCTTTCGGCGCATGTGAGATATACCGATCCACATCTTTCGATGAAGCCGAATTCTTTATTCGTCCGGGCCAGCAGATCGGACAAGGTCCGGGTCCCGTGTAAGAATGCCCGCGGCTGCAGATCTTTATTGCATTGTCTTTTTTCATAGCAATTACCATTCTACCACTTTGTAAATGAGCAATCTATCAAAATGATGAAGAGGTAAAAAGTGTCGTTACGTCCGGCGGTACAACGTGGATCCCGGGTCCATCCTTCGCCAAGGCTACGGCAAGGCACGGCGTTGCCCGGGATGACGACAGACAATTTTAAAGTCTTTTATCGTCATTCCGGACTTGATCCGGAATCCACGTCTGTCAGCTCACGTGGATCCCGGGTCCATCCTTCGCCAAGGCTACGGCAAGGCACGGCGTTGCCCGGGATGACGAATAGGTACGGAACAAAGAAAAAGCCCGACTTTGCAGCCGGGCCATAATTGAGGATCCTTATCCTCTTAAAGTTTTCAATACTTCCTGCATGGTTGCATTGGCATCGCCAAAGAGCATTCTGGTATTTTCCAATACGAACAGGGGATTACCCACGCCCGCATAGCCTGTCGCCATGCTGCGTTTCAGAACGATCGTGGTTCCGCCTTTCCAACATTCGAGCACCGGCATTCCGGCGATCGGGCTGTTTGGGTCATTGAGAGCCGAAGGGTTCACGATGTCGTTCGCTCCGATGACGATCGAAACATCGACATCGCCCCAATCATCATTGATCTCGTCCATCTCGTACACGATGTCGTACGGCACTTTCGCTTCCGCGAGCAGCACGTTCATATGTCCGGGCATCCTTCCCGCAACCGGGTGAATGCCGAATCCGACTTTTTTGCCTTTATCGCGCAAAAGTTTCGTGATCTCGTAGACCGTATGCTGAGCTTGCGCCACCGCCATTCCGTAGCCGGGAATGATCATGATGCTTTTTGCTTCGAGCAGCAATTGCGCGGTGTCTCCGGCAGAAACGCTTTGCACTTCGCCTTCGATCTCCGCCGCTTTTCCTCCGGTCGAACCGAAGCCCCCGGCTATTACGCTGATAAAGTGGCGGTTCATCGCACGGCACATGATGTAACTCAATATCGCGCCGCTTGATCCGACCAATGCACCGGTAACGATCAGAAGATCATTGCCGAGCATAAAACCGGTCGCTGCCGCCGCCCATCCCGAATAGCTGTTAAGCATCGAGATAACCACCGGCATATCCGCGCCGCCTATCGCCATGACCATATGCACGCCGAGTACGAGCGCGATCGCGGTCATAATAAGCAGAACAACAAATCCTCCGTCGCTCTCAGCTTGTTCCAAAAACAACCAACCGAGGAAAACGGTCAGAACGACCATTCCCAAATTCAGCCAATGACGAGCGGGAAGCGTTAAAGGTTTTCCGCCGATCCGTTCGCTCAGTTTTCCGAACGCAATGACCGAACCGGAAAAAGTAACGGCACCGATAAAAATGCCCAAATAAATTTCCAGTTCGTGGATCGTTTTTTCCGCGCCCGAAAGGCTCGCGGAATTATCCATGAAAGTGGCATAGGCCACGAGCACGGCTGCGAGACCGACCAAGCTGTGCATGATCGCGACGAGTTCCGGCATTTGCGTCATTTCGACCTTCAATGCGGCTCTTGTTCCGATCAATCCGCCGACAGCAAGCGCGGCGATCAAAACGCCATACGAGCTGACGGAAGCGCTGAACGCGGTCGCCGTAACAGCGATCGCCATGCCGATCATTCCGTAATAATTTCCTTTGCGCGCCGTTTCCTGACTGCTTAAACCGCTCAGGCTTAAGATGAAAAGAATGAAGGCGACAATGTATGATATGACAACTAAATTTTGCGACATCATCTTCTCCTCTTATTTCTTGAACATTTGGAGCATGCGGCGAGTGACCAAAAAGCCACCGAAAATATTGATCGCCGCTAAGAATATCCCCGCACCCGCAAGAACGGCGACGGGAAGACTTAGACTCGATACCTGTATGATCGCACCGATGACAATAATACTGCTGATGGCGTTCGTCACGCTCATGAGCGGCGTATGCAGCGAATGCGAAACATTCCAGATAACCTGATAGCCCACAAAGCACGCAAGCACGAACACCGTAAAGTGCGTCATGAATGATGCCGGAGCATACAGCCCCAGTCCGTACATCGCAAGACCTGCGACCGCGTACGGCAGTAATGTTTTCAATACTTTTCGGAAGACAGAAGGTTTCTTCTCAGGTTTTTCCTCGGAAGGTTTCTTCTCGTCCGGTTTTGGAGTGACGCTGATCGTCGGAGGGGGAGGCGGCCAGGTGATCTTTCCTTCTTTTATAACCGTGGTTCCTCGTATGACCTCATCTTCCATATTGACGTTGATCTCTCCTTTTTTCTCGGGAGTGAGCTCGGTCAATAAATGCCGCAAGTTGGTCGCATACAATTGGCTTGATTGATTCGCGAGACGGCTCGGCAAGTTGCTGTAACCGATGATCGTTACGCCGTGTTTTACGACGACGGCATCTTTCTCGGTCAATTCGCAATTTCCGCCCTGTTCCGCGGCTAAGTCCACGACTATGCTGCCTTGGCGCATGGTGCGCACCATTTCTTCGGTGATGAGCTTCGGTGCCGGTTTTCCCGGAATAAGCGCAGTAGTGATGATGATATCAACCTCTTTCGCTTGCTTGGCGAAAAGCGCCATCTCAGCTTCAATGAATTCTTTGGACATGGTTTTTGCATAACCGCCCGTGCCCGAACCTTCTTCTTTGAAGTCGAGCATCAAGAATTCCGCGTCCATGCTTTCTATCTGTTCTTTCACTTCCGGTCTCGTGTCGAATGATCTGACGATCGCGCCCATGCTTTTTGCCGCGCCGATCGCAGCCAACCCGGCCACGCCCGCGCCGATCACCAAAACTTTTGCCGGCGGAATTTTTCCCGCGGCGGTAATTTGCCCGGTAAAAAATCGTCCGAAATGCTGCGCCGCTTCGACGACCGCACGATAACCGGCAATGTTCGCCATCGAGCTCAGAGCATCAAGCTTCTGCGCTCTCGAAATACGCGGAACGCTGTCCATCGCAAGTACCGTAACATGTTTCGCCGAAAGTTTCGCCATCAGGTCCGGATTTTGCGCCGGCCATATAAAGCTGATCAAACAGCGGCCGTCTACTAAAAGTTCCGTTTCGTCGAGCCCGAGTTCCGGATGATGTTCCGGCGCTCTGACTTTCATGACGATATCCGATCCGCTCCACAGAGCTTTCGCATCGGCCACGATCGCAACGCCCGCTTTTTCATAATCCGCATCGGAAATATCCGCGCCCGTTCCGGCACCGCTCTCAAGCAATACCGAAAAGCCAAGCTTGATCAGCTGCCCAGCCGATTCCGGCGTAAGTGCCACGCGTTTTTCATCAATATGAACCTCTCTAGGTACGCCAATTTTCATGTACAACCTCCAATAAAATTTTGAATTCGTCGTCATTCGTCGTCACATTTTGTCGTCATTCGTCGTCATTTTGTCGTCATTCTGAACTAGATTCAGAATCCACGTCCGTAGTCGTTCGCCGTCGTTCGTCGTCATTCCGGACTCGATCCGGAATCCACGTTCGTCGTCTAAAACGTCCTAACACATGGTTTTCCTCGTTCGTAATTTTGATAAATGGAAATACGTGTTTCCTTTTTGACAAAGTGCAATCAAGAAACATCCGCTACCAAACTACCGCATTATGTATGTTTCGTCAACATTGAAATTTGGTGAAATAAGTGGTGTTGTTCTTTATTCACCAAGTTAATTATTTCATTGTAAAAGCGGTCTTTTCGGAGTATTATTTTAATAATTCAAGGTTTTTCTTTGCGAGGAATTATAATACGAATTTACAGATGAAAATAAAAAATCGGAAAAATTCGCAAAAACATAGATGTTGCCGGAAATGAAGATTTAACTTTTTAGTCAAAATTTATTATGAAAAGATCAAATTCAATAATACTATTTAATCAAAAACAAATTCGCCGTGTGTGGGATGAAGAAAAAGAACTTTGGTATTTTTCGGTAATTGATACGATCGGTGTGTTAAGCGAAAGTCAAGACCCGAGAAATTATTGGAAAGTGTTAAAAATTCGCTTAAAACAAGAAGGAAACGAGTCGGTTACAAAATGTAACCAACTGAAAATGCAGTCATCAGACGGTAAATATTATCTTACCGATGTTGCCGACACGGAAACGATGTTTCGCCTTATCCAATCAATTCCTTCTCCGAAAGCGGAACCATTCAAGCTCTGGCTTGCGAAAGTTGGATATGAAAGGATGGAAGAAATGGAAGATCCGGAACTTTCTTTTGATCGTGCAGTGAAAACATACTTACAGAAAGGATACTCCGAAAAATGGGTGAATCAAAGGATCAAAAGCATTGAGGTGCGGAAAGATCTGGTTACCGAATGGGGAGAACGCGGAATAAACGAAAATTCAGAATATGCCTTATTAACCGACGAGATTACGCGAGCATGGGCGGATAAAAGCGTGAAAGATTATAAAAAATTTAAGGGATTGAAAAAAGAAAATCTCCGCGACAATATGACGAATCTTGAATTGGCTTTGAATACGCTTGCGGAAGTTTCCACAACGGAAATCTCCAAAAAGAAAAAACCGCAAGGGTTGGCAAGCAACAAACAAGTCGCGCGTGCAGGAGGGCTTGCTGCGAAAAAAGCGAGGATCGAGATCGAAAAACAGATAGGCGAAAGCGTGATTACACCAAGAAATGCAAAAATTTTAATGAGTAAACAAAATCCGGCTTTATCGGCTAAAAATAAGAAATAGGCATGTCAATCCAAATTTTAACAGACAAAGGTAAAATTTATGGAGGTCGATAAAAAATTACGAAATAAATATTTTTACGAAAGACCGAAACTTGTAAATAGAGCTCGGTGTAAAAATTATAACCCAGAAAAAGGATGCTTGTATTGCGGAAGCAAAACTTTTCGTTTTTATTCCAGTGTTTATGGTAAAAAATATTATCAGTGCGAAAAGTGCCACGGAATAAATCATTGAGATCAAAGAGCGATCCGTAATAAAGGGGACAGCCACCATTGTTTGTTAAAATATGTGTTGTAATTTATTTATAAAAAAGAAAAACGCCAACTTAACTTGTGGGGTATTTTATTTTTGCATATATTTCTATCCCCTCTCTTGGCATCCGTGATATAATGGAAGACATATGAACATCTTCGACATATTTCTCACGGGGTTCAGCCTTTCGCTTGATGCGGTGGCTATCGCTGTGGCGGCGGGGGCGTTGCATAAGATCGATCTTCGGCATGCGGTGAAGATCGCGGTGTTTTTTGGCGGGTTTCAAATGTTCATGCCGCTTATCGGATGGATGGCCGGTTTGGGGTGGAGCGGATATTTGGAATCTTATGGAAATATGATCGGGTTCGTTCTTCTCTTTGCTGTCGGGCTGAAAATGCTTTTGGAGACGTTCAAGAAAGAAACAAAAGAAGAGGTCAAACAAGAAAAACATCTGGCGGAAACCAAAACGCTCACCATCATGGCGGTCGCGACGAGTATCGATGCTCTCGTCGTCGGGATAACTTTCAACTTCGTTCCCGTCAATATCCCGCTTGCGGTCGGTATCATCGGAGCCGTCACGTTCGTCCTATCCCTCGCCGCCGTTTACATCGGAGAAAAATTCAAACGCATCATCGGCAAAGAGATCGAATGGCTGGGCGGCCTGGTCTTGATCGGCCTTTCCATAAAAATTCTGTTAAGCTGATAAAATTAAAATAATTAAAATATCCAGAACCTCCAAAATTTGCGATTAAAACCGCTAGTTGGCGGTTTTGCTTTTAATTACAGTATTCCTCTTCTATTGTTTGTTTATTGCAGTACCTAAATTACATCTATTTCTGGGGAGCATTGTTTAGACAATATTCTCTTTTTTAGATATACTTTCATTATGGAAAAACAACAAATACTTGTCATTCACGGAGGAAATGCTTTTACTACCAACGAACAATATATCAATTCTCTCCAAAATTCACGCTTGGATCTAGACAAATTGCGAATGAAAAAAGATTGGAAAGATTCGCTTCAAGAAAAACTCGGGGGAGCTTTTGATGTCCTTCAACCGAGGATGCCGAACGCTTCCAACGCACAATATGAGGAGTGGAAATTATGGTTTGAAAAAGCGGCAGTATTGCTGGATGACGACATTATTCTTGTAGGGCATTCGCTCGGCGGAATTTTCCTTGCCAAATATCTTTCAGAAAATGATTTTCCAAAAAAGATCAAAGCAACATTCTTGATTTCGGCCCCCTTTAGCAATGGGGAAGATGAACCTCTCGGCTCATTTGTTTTGTCGAAACCATTAAAAAAAATGGAGAAACAAGGAGGAAAAATTTTCTTGTATCACAGTAAAGATGACAAGGTTGTACCTTTTACCGAAGTAAAAAAATACATAGATCAATTGGCTGGAGCGACCACTCATTTCTTTGAAGATCGCGGTCATTTTAATCTGGAAAGTTTTCCGGAATTGATACAGGAAATACAAAATATCTCCAGCTATTGAAATTTTTGACATATTAGGATAATGTGTCTTTTATAGGTTCTTTTTAAGACCAAAATTTATATAGAAAGGAGAATAATCAATGAATAAGCCAAAACGTCTTGAAAAAGGCGATACTATTGCTTTGGTCAACCCGGCGGGATTGCCGCCATTAAGATTTAGACACTTTATTCCATTGATGAAGCAATATCTGGAGAAAGAAGGTTTTTTCGTAAAACTGTACTTAGCTGAAGAAACAGCTACCGCTGAACGACTTGGTAATGTTTTTACAGAAGCATGGCTTGATTCTGAAGTTCAGGCCGTTTTTCCCATTTGTGGAAGCTCTGTCATTTTTGAAGTATTGCCTTGTCTTTACAGTGATCTCTTAAAACAAAAAAAGGTAATATTTTGCGGATCAAGTGTTTTATCTTCGTTATCTATCTGGTTAAGTCAGCACGCTCAAGTTGTAACATTCTTTGGACCACACATTCCTTTCATTCATTCTTGTGCGCCTCAAAGAGAAAATGAATTTACCGTGCAAAGTTTTTGGGATATGATAATGTGGAAAAAGGGAAAAGCGAATAATATGTCTTCAGTCCATGAGCGACATAATTTTTTCAGCGTTAATGATTCAAACACTCAAGATATTAAGATTAAGAATCTCTATTTACGCCCAGACTTAATCAAAGATAAACAAAAACGAGTTGCACTGTTTTTTTCATTAACAGAAAAAGTTGTTAGCGGAAAAACCTTTTGCATCACAATGGAGTGTCTACTCAGTATGGCGCGCTTGGGTTTATTGCCGAGCGTGACAAATTCGATTATCTTCACGGAAACAATGGATTGGAATTTGGAACAGATAAAAAATACTTTCGAAGAGCTCTCGAGGCTAGATGCTTTTCATGGGGCAAATGCAGTATTCATTACGGCCTTCACCGAAAGGACTGACCGCAAAGAATTAGACTTCCCTGAATTGAGAGACCCAGCGAAAGTAAAAATTCTATGTTCTTCTATTTCCGAAAGAATCCAGTTACCTGTTCTTTATGGGTTTCCCATGGGGCATGGTTCATATAAATTAACTTTACCTCAAAACATTTCTTGTTCAATAAATCCAGAAGACGGCAGTGTTTACTTATTGGAGCGTCCAGTTGCATAATAATTATCCCCCGAGAAATTTTCTCGGGGGATTATTTTATTTTTTTAACTTTGCTATCTCGGCAAGAATTCGGATGTGCGATCTATCTCCTAGTCCATGCCTTTCACCAAGTATCTTTCTAAGATTGTCTTGAGTGAACGGGGGTGTTCCAAAATTTTCTCCGACCATCTTCACAAGTGATTTGGTCTCGTTTTTGTATTCAAGAGTTTTTGAATATACAAGGTTTCTTAACAGGGTAACGACCTTTTCTTCTTTTGAGAGATTGGCAAACTTTTTTAGATCCAGTTGATTTGCAAGAACATTTCGTATTCTCTCGATAAGCACCACATAAAGATCGTTGGCGTCACAAGTATTACCACTTTCAATTGTTTTGAGTAACTCACCGATGATATCTGAAAAATCAACACTGGTGTTTAATGTAGCACATCCAAATGATATATCCGTCGTCCCAATATCGAGTGTCGTATTTTCGAATAACAATGTTGGAATATGTATTTGTGTTAAATACTCAAAAAAAGATGAAGTTTCATTCGGTGTATCTGCTGTACCGAGAATAAAAATTTCCTCACCTGCAGGTAAAAAGTTGCATTCAAAAAATTTGTGCGGTCTTTTGTTGAGATACTGATAATATATCGAGCCAACCACACGATTATAGCTGTCAACTAAAACTTCTGCTTTGGCTCTGCCGTTTTTTGCCACATATACTCCGAGATTATCAATGTCTCCGGTTACACCAAAAAGAGTAACATGCGGATTCAGATAAAAGTAACGTAATACCGCAACGATTTTCTTACTCCAGATTCGAATTTTCATGGGTTCCTCCGATTTTTTAATTTTTCTACATCAATAGTACATAAAAATAAATAAATGTCAAAAAACCGACCATTTCTGGTCGGCTGTACTTAGTCTAAGAATAAAGGGGACAGTCACCATTGTTTTATAAAAAATATGTTGTAATATATAAGATATGCCAAGAAACGCAAGAACAGATGTCGGCGGTGAGATCTATCACGTCATCAACCGAGCAAACGGTCGCATGGTGATCTTTAATACTCCGGAGGATTATCTTCTATTCGAAAATCTTTTGTTTGATACAAAAGAACTGACTGGAATGAGGATCCTCGCTTACACCATTATGCCGAATCATTGGCACTTTATTCTACATCCGCAAAAAGATGGGGACCTTGGTATATTTATGCATCGTCTTTCAAATGCGCATACACGAAAAGTTCACGCACTAACAAACACTAATGGGACAGGCCATCTCTACCAGGGTCGCTACAAATCTTTTCTCGTTGATTCCGACAGTTATTTTCTCACACTTTTGAAATATGTCGAAAGAAATCCGGTCAGATCAAAGACGGTAGAACATTGCGAAGATTGGCAATGGGGAAGCGCATGGCGGAGAATAAACGGTTCAAAAGCGGAAAAAAAGTTGATCGATCCGCCGATCGTGGAACTTCCTCATGGATACAAAAAATGGATAAATACACCGGATAAGGAAGATGACCTCGCTGTCATCCGCACTTCTGTAAACAAAAGCGTGCCGTTCGGAAGAGATAAATGGGTGGATCAAATGGTGACAAAGTTTCATCTTGAATCAACGCAAAAAAAACAGGGCAGACCGAAGAAAAGATAAACATTAGAACACGTGAAATGCAAAACAATGGTGGCTGTCCCCTTTATTGGAATGACGGCTTATTCCGTGGTTGCGTATAAACGTCACTTACACTTCCGCAAACAGAAGCACGTAGTTGTGTTGGTATTTTTTGGCGCATTTCGGGCAGTAGGCATAATGCACATAATAGTCTTTGGCTTTCTTTCCGCTGCTCGCGAGATGCGCATCCATTTCCTTGATGAATTTCGGTATCGCGTTGTATGACCCGTCAAAGACCTTGCTCACGAATGTTCCCGATATCTTCGCGTTGTCGGCACCGGGGATCTCTTTCGTTACGCTAAAATACAGTTCGGATCGAAACGCCGACGGGTCGCGAAAGAGGATCAAAACTTCCTCTTTGTTCTCCGGCATCGCTTTCGCATCTTCCGCCGTTTTACTCATTTTGGTTATCTTTGATCCGATCATCGGAGGGAAAGGAATATGGAACAGAGTCGGAACTGTTTCTTTGATAAAAAGTTTGTCTTTCCACTCCAAGGTTTTGCCATCCCATTTTTCGGGATGAAACTCGACGCAGCAAATATTGTTTTGATCCATAAAATTTATTCATATTTATTGATAATTATGAAACTATGATCGAGAATAAAAGCATCAAACTGAATCAAGTTTTGCATGACTAACTTTATTTATAAATATAACATACAAACCATGAAGCTAGAATGGATATGTAGGTGGCCATCATTGCATTTTTATGAAAATATGTCAGTATGGGTTCAACGAATTCTGTAAATTGACACACAGAGGTTTCTTATGAAAACACTTAAAACGTGGACTACCGATCCGAACGGCGATCGTCTGGAACGGAGGAAAACAGTCTTTTTCCGTAAGCGTTCCCAAAATACGGATCGGATCGTCGTTCGAAAAGATGAACGATTCCAGTCCATGGACGGTTTTGGTTTCTCATTGACAGGCGGAAGCGCTTATCACATCATGCGGCTGCCGGCAAAAAAAAGAAAAGCTCTTTTAAAAGAACTGTTCTCGAAAAGCGGGATCGGTGTGAGCGCGTTGCGTCTTACGATCGGTGCATCCGATCTGGACATGGCACCATACTCATACGCCGATACGCCTTCGGACGATCTCGCGAACTTTGATCTGTTTGCTGGAGGAAAGGAAGTCGTTCCGTTACTTCAGGAGATCTTGAAGATCGCACCGGATATCAGAATTTTTGCGTCCCCGTGGTCGGCGCCTCCTTGGATGAAAACAAACAATAGTTTCGTCAGCGGACGTTTAAAAAATGAATGTTACTCGGTGTATGCCGAGTACTTCGTTCGATATATTTTGGCGATGCGCGAACAGGGAATAAACGTGTACGGCGTAACGGTCCAGAACGAACCGCTGAACGATCTGAACGAACCGTCCATGCTCATGGACCCGTCGGAACAGATCGACTTCGTCGGCAATCATCTCGGTCCCGTGTTTCGTGATCGTAAGATCAATACAAAGATCTATTGCTGGGATCACAATTGTGACCGGCCCGATTATGTACTGCGCGTGCTGAAAGATGAAAAAGCGCGTGAGTATGTAAACGGTTCGGCTTGGCATCTCTACGGCGGATCGATCGATATTTTGGACTACATTCACGAAGAGCATCCGGAGCACGAGATCATTTTTACCGAGCAGTGGGTAGCGAAGAAAAGCGATTTCGGCGGCAATCTCTCCTGGCATGCCAAGAACATCATCATCGGCGCACCGCGCAACTTTGCGAAAGCTGTTTTTGAATGGAACCTCGCCAACGACCCCGAATGTAATCCGCACACAGAAAAAGGCTGTGCGGAATGCCTCGGAGCTTTAACGATCGATGAGAACGGGGAAGTCACACGAAACGTCGCCTATTACCTCATTGCTCACGCTTCAAAATTCGTCCCGCTCGGATCGCATCGGATAGGATCAAATGTCGAGAAAGGTCTGCCGAACGTCGCCTACGAAACCTCCGGTGGAAAGCTCGTACTGATCGTGTTCAACGAAGAACCACAACTCCGTTCGTTCGCAATACAAGAAGGCGAATATTTTGCGGAAGTAAGTTTACCCGCAGGAACGCTCGCCACATATATGTGGTAATTTGAAAAAGAAAAATCCCTCGTCCGACAACGGACGGGGGATTGTATTTTTGAACTGTGGTCGCTTCTATTTTTCTTGTTGAGCGATTCGCATTTCCATTTCTGCGATGGCTTCCGACATCTCTCCGTTTTTTGGATTGTTCGGATATATCTCTATCGCTTGTTTATAATGTTCGATCGCTTTTTTCGTGTCTTTTTCAAAACGTCCGAGATTTATCATCGCTTCCGCGGCTCGGTGGCGCAACATAAAGTTAAACATATCATGTGCGAAAAGAGCCGAGCGTTCTTCGTAATAATTTGGAAGTCGCTCTGTCTGTTTTAAGAAGTGTTTACGATACTCTTCAGAGTCGAATGGTCTCATTTCTGAAAGATAGTAATCGCGGACCTTGATCCAGAACGGCAGCGCCGCATCGAAGTCAAAGTTTTTTACGGCTTCTATCATTGCCAGCCGTTCTTCTTCGGTCGGCATGGCAGGATATTTGTTGTCATGAGTCATGACGGTCCTCCAGTTTGGTGAAAAATACAAATATTACAGGTAATATTTACTAATGTTAATTATACATTAAATATGTTATTTGTCAATTTTTATTATCTTTTAATTTAGTGTAGGATAAAGAGCTATAGTAAAAATATAATTTATTAAATTGTGATCTACTATTATGCCTGATCCCGTTCCATTTGATGCCGTTATCGATACCGATGAAATATTTGTAAAAATTTACGACAAATGCAAAAAATACACGATGACCTCCAAGGAGAGAATGTATGCTTTGTATAGATCGGTCGAATATATAGTGAAGAACGATATTCAAGGCGATCTGTTGGAATGCGGCGTTTGGCGAGGGGGAAGCGCGATGCTGATGGCTTATACTCTTCTTGAATTCAATGTCAAAGACAGAAAGATCTTTCTCTATGATACATTTGAGGGGATGAGTGAGCCGACGGAGTTTGATCATAAAGTGGGAAACGATCGCGCTCGCGCTTTTGACAAATGGAAGGAGCAACAAAAAACGGATCATAACAGGTGGTGTTACGCCTCTTTACCAGAAGTCCGAAACAACATGTCTTCGACCGGCTATCCGGAAGAAAATATTGTTTTTGTTGAAGGCAAAGTAGAAGAAACCATTCCCAAGATCTCACCCTCTCGGATAGCTATACTGAGATTGGATACCGATTGGTATGAATCAACGAAACATGAATTAATTTATTTCTATCCGATATTATCCACACACGGCGTCTTAATAATAGACGATTACGGACATTGGGCCGGGGCAAAAAAAGCCGTCGATGAATATTTTTCTCGCGGACAAATATTATTGAACCGGATCGATTATACCGGAAAGATCGGCATCAAAATCGAATAAATCGGCGGACGCTCTTTCTTGAAAAAGTGTCGTAATTTATTCTTAACGTTCATTGCGTTTTTTCTTTTGGCTTCGAGCTTGGGACGATATTCAAAATGTATTAATTAAAAACGACCATCGGAGTTGGATCCGACAGTCGTTTACTTTTTGGAAAATTATTACGGTGTAGCAGGAGTGGTCGGTTCTTCGGCCGGTGGTAGAGTTTCGGAAGTTGTTTCCTGCTTTAGATTTATTACCGACATACCAATTAAAATGATGGTGAAGAGAAAAGGTACGGACAAAGGTGATCCGGGGATGAGATTCAAGATCGGCATTAAGATGATCGGCGCAGTCATGAGATGAATACCGAGTCGGTAGGATTTTTTGTAGGTCATCTCGATCTTTCTTATTTTACTAACCAGCCAGATAACAAATGCTCCGAATATCAGATACAATAGATATCCGGCGTAGATGAAGAAAAATACGATCAACAATAATGTGAACAAAATAGGTAACACGAATTTCAGATACGGTTCTGCCTTGCCGATAAAAGATTTGACGTCGGTTTTGTTTACGGTCAAATTGAGATCGGCGGGAATTTGTACGATCTTCATGCTGTTGTTATTGTCGTAACACGTAAAAGATGTTTGATTGAGAAGGCATGCTGTTTTGTAACCCTTGAAGGTTTCAACCGAAAACGGATCCTTGGTATCTATGACAAGCATGTTTTCAATATCGTTTGGTTTGGAGTGCTCGTTTGATCTCCATTCCTTCGGCATTTGGATAAAATATGGTTGTGGAACAGAAGCTGAAGTCTTTCCTTTTGTTATGACGATCTCTAGTTCGGAGGGGTATTGCTTTAAAATTTTTTCACCCAATGTGCTTAAAAATGTGTTGATCTGCGGAAAAAAAGTAACGGAAAATACCGCGACGGAAAGAATTGACATCAACAACGAAAATAGCAGAAAATATTTTATGGAGTAAGAAGAAGGTTTGTCTGAAAGTTCTTTATAATAATCAGGGTTATAAACACTATTTTTTATTTTTTGAAAAATGTTCATAAAATTTTGTGAGTGAATAACATAGTTATCTTTATCTAGATTATAAGAACAAAACAAATAAAAAGCCAGGGAATTGCACTTTAATCTACGCCGGCTCAGTGAATTTCGCCTGAGGAATTTCTCGGCTTACCGCCGCAGTACCCCTTTCCGATTTGTTCACAGCGACCACGCCGCTCACAAATATCGGAGAAGGGTGGAGTTTATACTCCGTAGCGCAGCGGAGGGGTGAATCCTACCTCGCGAGTGACGCAGGTCACTCGCTCGCGGAGCAAATGAAAAAACACCCGATCAAAGGTGTTTTCTCATTTGCTTCGAGCATGGGACGATGTTCGGCAAGCGATTATTGAGGAAGGAGAGTAAATTCTGGCTTGCGAGATATCCACATTTTACTTTCCCGTGTTTTCTTTTTTTTTGTGTATAATTACTTTATGAAAGAAAAACTCTCGCGAATTCGTAAACACCCGAAGACACCGGGTTTTTTAACAGCACTTCTTTTTACTGGTGTTACGGTAGCCACTCTTCATAACATCCCCAAACCCCCGCTTTTCCCAAATACCGATAATTTCGTCATCTTCGCCGAACAATCGTTTACTTTTGAAGATGAAGCGTCGGTTTCAAGTGGAGATATCGGAACGAACGGCAATCTTGATATCGGAAAAGATACAACAGTAAACGGCAATATTTTCGCCAACAAAATCACTATCGCAAAAAATACGACGATAAACGGCAATGCAAATTACAACAAACTTTCCAACAAAGGAGAAATTCTCGGTACGAAAACAACACCTGTATCACTGCCGATTGCTAATCTTCCCCCAATTTCCAATTTCACCATCGGAACGCAAGACAAAATATTCACCGGAAATGTAAACACACTACCACCAGGAAATTACAAGAATATCACGCTACAAAAAGATTCCACCCTCACTCTTTCCGGCGGAACTTACAACCTGAACATCCTCGACCTCAAAGAACATTCCACCCTCATTTTCACCGCACCAACCACGC
>Ga0172379_10006275_pt1 | contig 16013 bp, 21 predicted proteins | sample GrowelOW334metaG_FD_119756 | JGI IMG/M metagenome (GOLD analysis project Ga0172379, IMG submission 119756) | Groundwater microbial communities from an aquifer near a municipal landfill in Southern Ontario, Canada - Groundwater well OW334 metaG | ecosystem: Environmental > Aquatic > Deep... | reverse complement strand
CTGCACAATATCCTAAAATTAATCCTTTAATATAATGTTTTTCAAATTCCATGAGTTATTTTTGAATTTATAATTTATAAGGATTGTTAGTATTGAGATTTCTCCTACATAAACTTTAAAAAGGATTTTTATATTGGTTTTTTATGAAGATTGATAAATCGTTATTTCGTGGAAAGGATATAGGTTTTATTACTGAAGTAGTTAATTATATTGAGAGTTTTGGGCTGAAAGTTGAGTTTGGAGGTTCTGTTGTAAAAAATACTGAAAAAGGAAATTTGAGACAGTATAATGATATTGATATAAGAGTATTTCCTGAAAAAGATTATGATAGATATTTCTCTTGTGTGAGAAGTTTTTTAGATTCTAAAAGAGAAAATGTAGAGTGGAAAATGGGGTGGGATGTTAGAGATCTTTCTACAAAACAATATACTTATATGGAAGCCAATGTGGATTATAGATTTATGTTAAGAGTTGCTGGAGTTAGGACACCAATTGATGTTACATTTGGATGGCCAATTGCACCAGTTAAGAGAAATTATTCTATAGAAGAAACTAAAATTCCAATGTTTCCATCAGAGAAAACTTCAAAATTTGAATATGGCTCTTCAGATTTAAAAATTCTTCCTGAAATTCGTGAGAAATATTTCAAACACTAAGAAGCATTTTTATACCTCTTTTTGTTTTTCTTTATTATGAAAGCTATCGGTAAAACAAAATTTGATTCTTATTCCTTAAATGGAATTCCCCGAGGATGTGAACTTTGTGTTGTTGGACGAAAAATGGTTTTGTTTATTACAGGTGTGTGCTCTAGGAACTGCTCATATTGTCCTTTGAGTGAAAAAAGAAAAAATGTTGATAAGATATGGGCGAATGAGCGCGAATGTAAAAATGTTTCTGAAGTTTTTGATGAAATTAAAAAAAGTGAGGCTCAGGGAATGAGTATAACTGGCGGAGATCCTCTTATTAGATTGGATAGAACCCTTGAATATGCTTCAGCAATTAAGAAAAAGTTTGGAAAGAAGTTTCATATTCATATTTATCTTTCAACCAAACTTGTAAATGAAGATAATTTAAGGAAATTGTCGTCTGTAATTGATGAAGTTAGATTTCATCCAGATATTGATAGTAATAATATAAATTTGGAAATTGAAAAGATAAAATTTGCATCAAAATTCTGGCCTGTGGAAAATATTGGTGTTGAAATTCCTCTATTTCCAGATAAAATTGATAAAGAGATTGAAATGCTGTTGAAGTTGGAATCATATATTTCATTTGTAAATTTAAATGAGCTTGAAATTGGGGAGAGTAATTTGAATTATATGGCTAAGAAGTATAAATTGCAGGAGGGAGGATATGTTGTTTCGGGTTCTCTTGAAGGGGGATTAAAAATTATTGAACACTTTAAAAATAAAAAAAGTAAATTGAAAATTCATTTATGCACGGCAAATACAAAAAACTGGTTTCAATTCAAAAATAGATTGAAGAATTATGAAGTTTTGCCTTTTGGGAAGAAAACTTCTGAGGGAATGGTTATTTATTTTGTCGTCGAGGATGCTGGACAAATTGAAAAAATAAAAAACTTGAAAGGAATTAAATTTTATAACGATGTTGAAAAGAAAAGAATTATTATTAGTAATAAAGATGTGAGAAAGTTAATGAATAAATTTGATGTTTTTAGAGTAGAAGAATTTCCAACGGCGGATAGGATTGAAGTGGAGAGGGGACGGATTTGATTAACTAACTCTAATATTATTAATAAATTGAAATCCTTAGATGTTGGGGGCTACATATTATTCATAATTGTTCCACATATTCTGCATATCTGATTATTAACTGATAACCTCATAAACTTATTCTTGAAACTTGTATTATTAATAATTCGTTTTTTCGTAATACTTATATATCCTAAAAGATTGTTAATAAAAAGGTAAAAGGGTGTGAAAAATGAATTACAAATTAAATTATCACAAAGTGCATAATATAATATTTGTGTGTAAATATAATGCTTTTCGTAGTCGAGTGGCTGAAGAATATTTTCATAAGTTGAATAAAAATCCTAGCATTAAGGCTATTAGTAGAGGGTTAATTATGGGTGGAAGTTCTGATAGGATTCAAAGAGCTATTGCAAAAAGAATGTTAGGAATAGATATTGCTAAAAGAGGGCCCAAGCCTCTTGAATTACCTATGTTGAAGAAAGCTAATCTTATTGTTGTGGTTGCAAATGATGTTCCAGAAGTGGTATTTGATTATTGGAAGCAACCTTTAATGGAAAAGGTGATTATATGGAGAGTAACTGATGAGCAGATGATGAAACCGAAAAACATAGAAAGAATAATAAGGAAAATTAAAGTGAAGGTTGAAAGTCTGGTAAGGAGACTGGATAGACAACCTACGACTAAGTAATTAATAAGACAAGGGTTTGAATGTGCTTGAGTTACATATTTTTCATATAATTCTGTGGTTAGTAATTTAAAGGAGATAGTGGAGAAAAAACCTTGGGTCTTTTCCTTATGAGCAAGCAGAGCCAACAATCTATTCTGGAACTTGGATTATTAATAATTCGTCTTTAAGATTAAGAAACCCAAAAACTTAAATACTTGAGACACATTAAATTAATATGATTAAAACTTGGAGTTGTCCCCATCACGATTGATGAGAAAGCCAGTTCTAGTTATAACTCTATTTTTTTAAATTCATTGAATACCAATATCACCCCTTTTTCCCCAGGAGAATTTAATCTGATTAATGGATGTGCAGGTAATGTAGATCAATCTATAATGAGGGAACCTTTGTTATTAATAACTCGTGGAAAGCTTTTAAATAGTAAATTTATTTCTTCATATTGTCAAATAAATGACATAAATAAAAATAAAACCTATAATGGCGATTGTAGTTCAACGGTAGAATATAGACCTGTGGCGTCTGAGACGAGGGTTCGACTCCCTCCCATCGCTTTTGAGATAAGAGGAAGAGAGGACGGCCAAACGAAGTTTGAGCCTCCTATCGCTTTCAAATTATTGAAAATAGAAGGTGTAAAATGAAAAAGATAATTAAGGACATTTTTGAAATAATCTTATTTATTTTAATTTTTTTGGGAGCATACATTTCTACTAAATACATATCTTATTTTAAGGATGTTAGCGTGGATAATAATTATACAATTGTAGGATGGGCTGTTTTTACCCCTTATTTAATTGTTCTTGTACTTGCTCAGATATGGATGTATGTTGCATATAGAAAAGATTATCTCAAATTAGTAAAGTTTAAAGAGATTATTAATGGAATTTTTATATCTTTTTCAACAGCATTTTTTATTTACGTTTTTAGTTTGGGATCAATTAAACCACTCACAATGTTCTTTTTAGTAGTCCTAGCAAATATATTTATACCTTTCTTTATTTTAAACTTTAAATCAATCGGAGATAACTTAAAATGACCAACATGGAACCTATCAAAGGATTTCGAGATTATACTGGCATGGATGCTCAAAAAAGAGCATATATCAAGAAGGTATTAATTTCAACTTTTGAAAAATATGGATTTGAACCAGCAGAAACTCCAGTTATTGAAAGTGAAGAGTTTGTAAAAGGGGATAATTCTCAAGGTGAAGATGAGGCAGTTTCGGATATTTACAAACTTAAAGATAAAGGAGAAAGAAAGCTTGCTCTGCGTTATGAATTTACATTTCAACTAAAGCGTATTATGAATAATAAAAAACTTCCTTATAAAAGATATGAAATGGGTCCAGTTTTCAGAGATGAACCTGCAACTGCAAATAGATTCAGACAGATTACCCAATGTGATGCAGATATAATTGGTTCAAGCGTTAAAGATGACGCCGAAGTTTTATCTATGGCTACAGAATTATTTAAAACACTTAAAATAAAAAATGTAATTTATGTTGGCAACAGAGCTTTGCTTAATGAAATTCTTGATGAACTAAAAGTTAAAGATGAAAATAGGAATAGCGTTTTAAGAGAAGTAGATAAGTTAGAATGTAAATGTAGGTTTGATGAAAAAGATGTAATTGCTAATTTAAAAAAACTTGGAGCAGGAAAGATCCCAGAAATATTAAAAAAACCAGAAAAATATTTTGAAAGGTACAAAAATTATCAAGATATTGTGGAATTGAGAAAATCATGCAATTATTATGGAGTTAAATTTGTTTTCAATCCCTCACTTGTTCGTGGACTTTCTTATTACAATAGAAATGTGTGGGAGATAAGAACTGAAGAAATGAAAGAAACTATTACAGGAGGGGGAAGTTACATTTTTAATGGATTCCAATGCACTGGAATTTCATTTGGTTTGGAAAGGATTTCTAATTTATTTGAATTAAAAGAAGATTCGGCTATTGAAAAATACCTTGTCATCTCTCTTGAACAAGATAAAGAAGCAATAAAATTGGTTCAGAATTTAAGAGAAAAAGGAAAAAGTGTGCAAATTTATTATGGGAAACCTTCGAAAGCTCTTGATTATGCAAATTCATATGGAATTAATAATGTTATTTTTGTTGGCTCGGATGAAGTTAAGGCAAAGAAGTTCAAGGTTAAGGATATGAAAAGTGGAAAGGAAAAAGAATTGAAGATTTAATTAACAAATAAGATGGAAATCATAGTTAGTAATGCACAGATGAATGATTTGATGGAAATTCAGGCTCTAAATCTTATGTTATTTGAGAAAGAACATAAAGAGTATGATAAATTTCTTAATTTAAATTGGACATTTAGTAAAGAAGGCATTAAATATTTCAAAGATAAAATAACAAAAAAGGATAATTGTTTATTTGTTGCAAAATTGGATGGAAAAATTGTGGGGTATCTTGCAGGGAGTTTGACTAAAGCTGAGGCTTATAGAAATCTTCCAAAAGTTGCGGAATTAAATGATACTTTAGTCTTAGAGGGAAATAGAAGTCTTGGAATTGGTACAAAATTATATAATGAATTTATGAAATGGTGTAAAAAACAAAATGTTAAAATAATTAGAGTACAAGCATCTGCTCAGAATGAGAGAGCAATTAAATTTTATAGAAAAAATGGATTTAAGGATTATACATTAATATTAGAGAATTATTTATAACGAATTTTCACCACAACAATCCTTAAATAATTCTAATTCATTTATATTTCATGGAAAACAAATTCTTACATGAAGTTGCCATAACTGCCATCATTGTCAAGGACGGTAAATTTCTTATTACTCGCAGATCAATGAACAAAAGAAGATTTCCTGGAAAATGGACTGTGCCTGGAGGAAAACTTGAAACTGATGATTATATTAATTTGCCCAGAGATACTCAAGACTATTGGTATAATGTGCTTGAAAAGGTTTTGAAAAGGGAGGTGAAAGAAGAAGTTGGTCTGACGATTAAGAATATAACTTATGTCACAAGTCTTGCAACAGTACATGAGGATGGAGCACCTTCACTGGTGATATCGTGCGGGGCTGATTGGGAATCTGGTGAAATTGTTTTGCAGGAAGCTGAAACTGACAAGTTTGCATGGGTAACACTTGAAGAAGCAAAGAATTATGATTTACTTGACGGAATATATGATGAATTGATTATGGCTACTAATCTCATGGAAGGAAAAAAGAGTGAGTGGAAGAGGTTTTGAATTATTCAACCTCAATTTCCCTTCTCCAGGAATTTTCTCCTGTGCTGATGTCTTCAAATGATTTTACTTTTAGTGGTTTTTTGAACAAAGGACAATTTAGTACGAATGTTTCAAATTCTCCACCCTCTCCTGCGGGATGTATCTCATATTTTTCTTTTAGCGCTTTTACTTCTTTGATAAATTTGTCATCAATTTTTCTTCCAAGCCAGGATTGATTTAAGGGATAGGCGGCAACTGCAGTGATTATAACTTTGAACTTCTTTTTTATTAATTCATTAAGATATTCTATCTCATCTTTTTGCCATAATGGATTGATGCATTCTATTTTTAATTCGTTACATATTGCTTGAATTCTTGAAGCCTGATATACACTTCTTAAAGCTCCTGTGACAATGCCTTCAATTTTATATTTTGTTTTTGCAAGAGCTATTGCATGTTTTAAATCTTTTAATTCTTCTTCTTTTTTTCCTTCGGTTTTTTGAATTATTAATGGAAGCCCCATAACTTTTGCTTGAGCCTCAGTTTTTAGAATGCTTGGGGTGTGAAACATGTAAGAATCTTTATTTGCGGAATGAACGGTGATTAAGCAAGTTATTTCATTTCCCGCTTTTTTTGCAAGATAGGCTGCATAAACTGAATCTTTTCCTCCGGAAAAGAGAATGGCGAGTTTCATTTTTGTATAAATATTTGCACAGCAAAGCTGCGATTGATATAAATTATTAATAATATAAATTCTTAAATGTTGGGGTGATAGATTATTTAGACAATTATGAGATTTCCTGATAATTATATGAGCAAAAAATGTGGCACAAATTATTCTTAAAATTAGTTTATTATTAATTATTGTTTCTCTTCTTCGAAATGCTCGCCGAATGTATGGGCTCTAAAAACTACATTTCCACCTTTAAGAATTTCATAGCCTGCTATATTTTTTGGATTTTCCCATTCTTTTACTTCAAATTCTCTGGGGCGATAAAAAACTCTAATATCTTCACCACAATCAATTCTATGGTACCCAAAAATTCTAACAGTTTTTAGAGAATCTTCAGAATCATTAGTTCTTATTTTTAAATTAAGTAATGGTTCAATAGGATTAACCCTTGTATCAAAAGATAAATCTGAGGAGTAAACACTTCCTTCTAAAGATTGTATTTTGGGAGAATGGTTTGGCATATTCTGAACTAAATTTGCTTTTTTCATAATTAAAAATTTGATTTATGAGTTTATATTAATTATCGTTAAGAAAAATATATAATTACAAACCTTCCTCAACAATTGTATCTGCTGTCCTGCTCAATCTTGCAACTCTTTTTATGTGCTTTTCCATTTCGTCGGGGTCTTCCTGAACATCTGCATCTGGATTTGATTTTAATTCTGCCTCAATTTCTTTTAGATATTCTTCTTCTAATGCTTTAAGATCTGCAAAGGGATCAGGATTGTTTTTAAAATATGTGTCTTTAAGCCAGATATGAATTTCTCCAAAATGTTCTTTCTGATCTAACCAAACTTTTTGCTGATTTTCTAAATGTAAAAGTGGAGAGAAATGCATTATTTTTTCTTCCTTCGTCATTCCAAGGAAAGAACTGAATGGAACGCTTAACTCATTTTTATTAACATCAAAATGTGCAAATAATCTATCATGAATCTCTTGAATTTTATCCTTGATGCTATATTGCTGTTTTGGCATAGATATAGAGGATTCCCTTAAAGCGTTATTATTTATTACAACTTTTTTTATTCTTCTGTTTTCAGTTACAATTGCTTTATCTAATGCTAACATTAATTCTTGCAAGGTAACTCTTCTGAATCTGGGAATAGGACTTTTGGGGGAGAGTTCTGGAATTTCTTCGTCTAAAGTTATTCTTTCCATAATATATTTTTTATCTTCTTTTCTTCCGAAAAGAATTTCATCTATGCTTTTGATATATTTGTTAAGAAGAATTTCAGATTTTATTCTTAGAAGAAGTGCAGCTGCAAGAAGAACTTTGCTTGAAACAAAAAAATCTGCTTCTTCCAATAGTTCTATTTTTTGTAGATATTTATCTGTGAGAATTACTATATTAATATCCCAAGGATCAAGTTGTTCTGTATTAATTAAATCGTATATAACATCCTGCCAGCCAATCTCTCTGCTGAATAGAAGATCTTGAATTTGTTCCTGTTTTACATTTGTTTTAAGATTTATTTCTTTTTCAAAAGGATTGTAAGTTTTAACGTCTTCTGGAAAGACGATTTCTACTCCATTTGAAAGCATTTTTGAAATAGAATTATCAAAGGTTTCCATATAATTTGATGATTTTTAATTTTATAAATTTATATAATCTAATGTAGTTAGTAAGTGTAGTGTATAATGATTTATTGGCTTATTTTTGAATATATTCTGCTTGTATTTTATTTATAAATAAACCGAGCTACTTGAAAAGGACAGCTTTAAAAAGAATTACTACTACAGATTTAATAACGCCTGTCATTTTAGAAGAGTAACAGAACCGAAACCTTTAAATAGTTCTACATACTGAATATACTATCACCTCTTTTTCCCCAGGAGAGGCTTCAGGTCTACTTTTTGTTGGCTTGAAGAACCTCCTAGGGTTATATTCACTTATCATATTAAGGAGGTTCTTGAGAAGTTGTTAAAACAAACTTTTATTTAATGTTTTACACCTCGAGAATCACTTATCATAATAATTTACTTCTTAAAATATTACTAATTATTTTGTAGTAAATTCACTGTAATGACATTTTCCACAATACACTCTGTCCTTGGCAACCATTAAAAATATTCCTGGTCCACATCTTGGGCAGTATTTTGCTCTTGTGATTTTGTCACCATCTATTTTGTATTTTGAATATTTTTTACTTGTAGGTTTGTTTACTCTTGCTTTCTTTTTTCCTGCTCCGGGTTTTCCTGCCATTTTATTGCTCTCCTCCGTCAGTCTTTGGTGCTGCTGCCTTTTTCTTTTCAGCTGCGGCAGATTTTCTTCCTTCTATTTTAACTTTATTATCTGCATCTCTTTGTTTTCTTGTTGTAACATCGAACTTCTTTTTTTGGGCTGCACTCTTGTAAACAAACACATTTATTGCAGACTTATTTGAACCAAATTTTCCTTTGATAAAATTAATCTTAATATCTCCTTCTGAAGTTTTGTATTTATCTGCAATTAATTCTTCAACTTCTTTAAAGCTGGGAGTTTTTTCTCCTTCAATAAAACCAGTGATTTCCTTCCTAATATAAACAGGGTTTTCTTTTTCGCTAATTACATGTAATTTGTGTGTCATTTTATTTATCTTGTTTTTATTGCAAAGTTTCCTTTATCTTTTAAATTTAACTTTTGTGCTAACTCTGACTTTGTAGGATCTAATACAATAATTCTTCCCTTAAAACTTTCGGTTGATTCTTTTGAAGCGCACTTAGGACATTCTGCACCTTCGTAAATTGTGTTACACAATCTACATGCTTTGGGTTTTGTTGATTTTACCATTTTATTTTTTCTTCTCCTTCTTTTCTTTCTTCTCTCCCTTAGCTTCTTTGTCAGCAGCCTTAGCAGCCTTGTTGGCCTCTTTATCCTTCTTAGCCTGATCTTCCTTTATCCATTCTATCTTACCTAATCCTGGCTGTCTCATGGTTAAACCTATCTTAGGATCATCACCTTTGTGGGAAATTGCAACTACTCTTGCCAAACACAAATCACCGGTTTTTAATATTCTTTTTGAGTTCTTTCCAAGAAGAGTATTTGATTTACTGAAACTTACAAAGTCATCCATAGTTTGACTTATATGAATGATTCCTTTCATTGTTCCCATTTCAATAAACGCACCAAAATTTGTTATTTCAGAGATTACTCCATAGACAAGCTCATGAAGCTCGGCTTTCCAAGCTAATAATTTGAATCTTGATTTGTAATAAGCTGCACCATCTCCAGGAATAATAACCCCTTCTCCGACGTCCAAAACTTCAATTACACATGCTACCTTTCCAATTTCTCTGTCATAATAATCAGCGTATGTTTCTTTCAATTGATCCGAAACTGCTTGACTAGTTGGAAGACCGAAAAGCTTGGGCTCAACTCTTACATAATCCTCAACTTCTGTAATATAGAACATTTTTAAATTTGGTTAATTTTTGTGTAAATTTAATATCTTAAAAATAGTAAAAGTTGGTTTTTAAAGGTTATCTTTACCTCTTTTTTAGGAGTGAAAAACAAATTGGAGGTATAATCACCTACTACTAATTTCAAGAGCTCTTTTGTCATGAATTACTATCTTCATATTACCTTTTATTTTACTTTTTAGTTCTCTGTCTAACGTGGCTATTGTAGTGTCGGGATGAGCCTTTGCATATTTTATTATTAAAATATCAACATTATTTTTTCCTTTCTCCCCTAGAGATATAATTTTTATGTGCTCTTTATTCAATTTTATCAGACTTGATGCAAGATTTGAACTATGTTTTACCTTCAAACCTCTGCCGCTAGATGTTGAAAGTCCATCTATTTCCCTTATTACTTCTTGAGGAACAATAATTTCATACCCCATGGTTTTTAATTCGTGAATAAAATCAATTTTTTGAGAGATGCAACTAAGAATAAAGTTAGTATCTAAGAGGACTTGTTTCATAATAGAATAATGTTTATTGAATATAAAAAGGTGTTGATAACGAATTGTTAATGTAACTAAATTTTAAGATAAATTGTGCCTTAGATTTCTCATATTTGCTCCACATTTTTTGCTCAGAATATTACTAGAACCTGATAAACTTATTCTTGGAATTAGTGTTATTAATTACTCGTCTTTATATTTATCAATTCATTCGACATATTTATTAATCCTGTTTCCCTCCCTGTTTTATGAAAGAGACAGATAACGTATTGAGAATTTTACAAGAAACTCGAGATGCTATTGAAATAGATAATTCTGCTATAATAAAAGATTTGAGTAATCAAACAATAAATACAGCTTCTCTAACACAAGACCCAGATAATATTGCTGTGGCAGTTATTGTTTATGCATTATCTAAAATTTATGAAAGAAAAGATTATAGAAATTTGCCAGGATGGGGAAAGGCTAATAGTCTTGTTAAAGGGGCTTTAGATAAATCAATTATGGATTTGAAAAAAAATGATGAAAACAAATTCAGAAAAGATTTTGAAGAAATAAGAATCGCACTTGAAAAATTATCTGGAAGATTAAAAGATTATGTTGCAGATGTTTTTAGAAAAGCTCAAGTTAACAAAGCTTCAAGACTTTATGAGCACGGTATTTCTATGGAATCTACTGCAAAACTTTTAGGAGTTACAATGTTTGAATTGGCAGAATATGCAGGGCAGACAGGAATTTCGGAAGTGCATGGTACACAAACTATGGATGTTAAACAGAGAATTAAAATTGCGGAGGGGATGTTTAAATAATTAAAATGAAAGCTGTAGAAAAAGTCCTCATCTTTGATTCAAGCAGTTTGATATCTTTATCTTTAAATGGATTTTTTCCAGAATTGAAAGAATTGAAGAAACTATTTGGGGGACATTTTATTATTCCTGAAGATGTAAAAAAAGAAGTTATGGATAATCCTCTTAATGTTAAGAAATTTGAACTGGAAGCCTTGCGGCTTAAAGAACTTATGAATGAAGGAATTTTAGAATTACCTTCGGCTATTGGAATTTCTGATAAACAAATTAATCCTATAACTAATGAAATGATGAGTAAAGCAAATAATATGTTTAAAACTCCTCAAGGAAATATAAAAATGATTCATGATGGTGAAACTGCATGCATGGCTCTTGGAAGAATTCTTGAAAATAAAAAAATTGAGTTTGCAATATGCATAGATGAGAGAAATACTAGAATGTTGATTGAAAATCCTGAGGCTATGAAAGAACTTTTTGAGAGAAAAATGCAAACAACTGTGAAATTAGAGAAAAATAATTTTGCATTTTTTAAAGGATTTAAGGTAATTCGTTCAACTGAGTTGATGTATCTTGCTTGGAAAAAGGGATTAGTAAAAACAAAGGCTAATGGAAAACTTCTCGATGCTATATTGTATGGATTAAAGCTTAATGGATGTTCTATAACTGATGGCGAGATAGAGGAAATGAAGAAGATGAAGTAAAGATTAAATTTTCTTCCGCTCGTAAAAAATATAATAAAAGCAGTATAATGTCATCATAATTGCAATAATAAGGAAAGGTAATTTTATACTATAGATATCTGCAAGATAACCAAAAATTGGTTCTGCAATAAGAAACATAAGAGCAATTAAGAAGGAAAACATAGAATCAATTGTAGCTCTTTGATGACTTTGTATTCTTTTGTGCATATAACTGCTTTTTGAAATACTAAAAAATCCATGGGGAATTCCAATTAAAATAAAACATATAGCTCCAATAATATAACTTTTAGTTAAAACCATAATGTAAAATAAAATAGTAATTGCAATTATCTCAAATCCAAACATAGTTCTATATGAAAATCTTCTTCGCAAGGGGGGTGCAATATTAGATGAAAATGTCACCATTAACGATTTAATAGTATAAACTATACCAAATAGAATAATAGGCAATGCTAACTGGTTTAAGTAAATCTGCCCATAGCCATAAGAGAAGTCGGAACCAAGGCAAAAAAGGAGTGAAAAAATTAAAATCGCTTTTAGATATGAATCATTAAAAATAAATTGAGCTGATTGTTTAAAATGAGAAAATACATTAACTTCTTCAACAGGTTTAGAATATTTAGGCTCATGAAGAGTAAAAGTTACAATTAATGAAAGTACTAGGAAACCTAATGAAATCTGAAATGGAAGAAATGGAGAAATATTATATAAAAATCCCGAAGAAATAAATGCGATAATTAATGGAATCTGAGAATAGAGATCTTGTCTTGCCCATAATTTATCAAATTCTTCTTCTTTTTTGAGGGCTTTTAATGTATCATAAAAAAATGCTACATTCGTTCCAGAAAAAAATGCAGCCGATGCTGCGGACCAAATACTTGCCACTACAAAAAACCAGAAGTTTACCGCGTAAATCATAGTAATTACTGAAAGAGCTATGAATACCGAAGAAAGAATAAGGGTTTTCTTTCTCCCCCACTTATCTGCAAGAACACTTGATGGAATTTCTAAAACCATTTTAGAGATAGTCCAGACTACTCCAAGGATTGCAATTTTAAATATAGTTAATTCATTAGCTAAATAGAAAAGCTGTATAATTGGAGTAAAAAATGCAAATTGTGCAAGAGACACTGCTAAATAATACTTCCAAATATTTGATTTAATTTGTTGATTAATCATTATTTAATATATCCACCCTTCTGCAAATCCCAAAGATGTTGATATTCTCCTTTCTGGCTGATTAATTCATTGTGAGTGCCAGCCTGAACTATCTTTCCGTCTTTCATTACAATTATTTTGTCTGCATTCATAATAGTTGAGAGTCTATGGGCGATAACAATACTTGTTCTACCCTCCATCAATTCTTTTAAATCTTCTTGGATATCGTGTTCTGTTTGTGAGTCTAGTGCTGATGTGGCTTCATCTAGTACAAGGATTTTCTTGTTTGCTAATATTGCCCTTGCTATTGAAACCCTTTGCTTTTCTCCTCCAGAAAGTTTAACACCACGTTCCCCGACAATTGTTAATTCTTTCTTAGGGAATTTTTGAATTATTCTATCAAGTTGTGCAAATTTAATTGCATCCATGACTTCTTTTCTTGTTGCATCTGGTCTTGAAAATAAAATGTTATCATAAACTGTGGCATCAAATAAAATACATTCTTGCGGAACTACAGACATCTCACTTCTCAAACTTTCATGCTTAATATCTCTAATATCTTTTCCATCAATTAATATCGCTCCACCATTTATATCATACAATCTGTAAAGAAGTTTTACTAATGTTGTTTTTCCACTTCCAGAATGCCCAACTAAGGCAATTTTTTTCTCTTTTGGAACTTTCAAATTGAAATCTCTGAATATCTTTCTATTTCCATAATTAAAAGTTACATCTTTGAATTCAATTTCTCCATGTTTTATTTCAAGCCCTTTTGCCCCTTCTTTATCTTTTATTTCTGGCTGTATTTTTCCATACTCAAATAAATCTTGGAAATCTGCCATTGAACGATAAAATCCTCTAATACCATTTACTAACCCATATAAAGGTCCGAGTAACTGAAGATAAACTGAGTTGATGAAAACAAGAGTACCTATACTCATTTGCCCGTTCAATAATTTAATTACGCAGAAATAAATTATTAAGAATGAACCTGTACCCAGAATTGCTCTTTGTACGGCATTTGTTATGTTATAATAATTCCAGTTTTTCAAGAATGCGGCTCTTGTTTTATTTGCAAGATTATGGAATCTCTTTTTAATGAAAGATTCTTTACCAAAATATTTTATTGAATCAATATTTGTGAATATATCTGCAATATTCCCTTTTTCTATATCTTCATTTTTGTTAGCTATGAGGCTACTTGGCTCTTGCACCCTCTGGAAATACATGCTGAATGCGATAAATGTGATTGCGGTTAGAGTTGCAATTAATGCAGTTAAAAAATCAAAATATAACATTGATAGAATAGCCATTAAAAATTGGAAGATGATTGGTGCTCCATTGAAAAAGAACACATCAGTCATCCTTTCAAGTGCACTTCCTCCACGAGACATTCTTGCGATTAATGAACCTGTTTTATGGGTGGTATAAAAATTATGAGATAATCCTAAGATGTGATCAAAATACTTTCTTTTTAAATCATAAATTGCACTGGCTTCTACCTTATTCATTAATTTCATCTTTAACCAGCTTAAAAACCAGGAGAATACTTCTGTTACCCCATAAACTAATGCAACAGTTAAAAGTATGCTTATGAAAGCTTCTTTCAAAAGTGTGCCAGAAACAAAGTTATTTCCATTATCAACTATTACCTTGAGAAGATAATTTCCGATTAAATCTGTGGCTGCACTTAAGATGATTGCAATTACTATAATTACCATTGGAAGTTTGTAATTTTTCATTACTTCCCAATAGCACTTGAGATTGTATCCAAATGTTATTTCTTTTGATGCTTTTGCTATCATTTTGATAAAGCTTATATATTAGCTATGCGTTTAATTAGCATGTTTTATGCACAGATGTGAAGATGTCAAAGGAAAATTCAATATACAGCGGTAAGGTGAAGTTTTCTTACGACAAATGTCTAGATTCTCGTGACGCGGAAAAAGAAGATCTCGAGCGTTTTAATTCCAACCCTATTTTTGATGAAAACCTTGACGATTAATCACACCTCTGTGATAAACTCACGCTGCCATAATATATATTGCAATATATGATTTTTAAAGTTTACGGATGATTAAAATTGAGGAAAAAATATTTAAATTGGAGATGATTTTGGTATGTATAAGTTAAGATTTCTTGAAATTTTTTGTAATAACAAACCTTAAAAGTTATCAGGGTATATTGTAAAATGGAAAAGTATAAATAATACCCTACCCTTATTTTAATATGCAAGATAAAAGAGAAATAATTCTTGATTTTATCAGAAAAAATCCAAATGCAACTTACAAATTAATAAGAGAAAAAACAAAGTTACATCCTGAAAGATTGTTTGAAAGTCTTAAAGATGCATTTGAAGAAGCTGAAGTCAATCCCCCGAGAAGTTTTGAGAATAAAACAAAAGAAGAAAGAAGAAAAATTATTATAGAGTATATAAGAAAAAATCCAAATGCTGGAGGGCAAACAATAAGAAAAGACCTCAAAATAAATTTTGCAAATGTATTTAAAAATTTAGAAGAAGCTTATGAAAAAGCAGGGGTAAATTATCCTAGAAAAGAAAATATTAGATTAACCCAGCGAACAAAGGAAGAAAGAGCTGATGAAATAATAAAACTTATTAAAAATAATCCAAATATTGCTGTTTCTGAAATAACAAAGATAGCAAAATGTAATCCTTATAGAATTTTTAAAAATATGGAAGATATTTATAAAATTGCAGATGTGAAAAAAATTACTAAATTTTCTAAAAGGGGTATAAATAAACAAAATAAAATTATAGAATTTATAAAAAATAATCCGACTTCAACACAAAGAGAAATTAATAGAAAATGTAAAACTCACGTACAAAACATGTTTAAAAGAGGTATAATAGAAGCTTATGAAAAAGCCGAGATTAAGTTTCCTTTTGAAAGACTAAAATTGTATGGGGTAGGATTAAAAGAAATAAGGGATAGGGCCAAAACATTTGAAGAAGAGATAGCTTTGAAATTATCAGGTTATGGAAGTGTTAATAGATTAGTTAAAACAAAAAGAGGATTTGCAGATATTATCTTTGAGAGAAACGATAAAAAGGCTATAATTGAAGTAAAAGATTACTTAAATAAAGAGATTTCTTTCTCTGAAGTAAAACAGCT
>Ga0172379_10006274_pt1 | contig 16013 bp, 19 predicted proteins | sample GrowelOW334metaG_FD_119756 | JGI IMG/M metagenome (GOLD analysis project Ga0172379, IMG submission 119756) | Groundwater microbial communities from an aquifer near a municipal landfill in Southern Ontario, Canada - Groundwater well OW334 metaG | ecosystem: Environmental > Aquatic > Deep... | reverse complement strand
ACCGGCCGGTAACATATTGGTAACCGGCATGACTAATCCGCAGATGATGCCATATATCAAACACGCAGCGGCCATCATCACAGACGAGGGAGGTCTCGCTTGCCATGCCGCCATTATTTCTCGCGAGATGAAAATCCCGTGCATCGTCGGCACGAAAATCGCGACCCAAGTATTGAGAGACGGCGACCTTGTGGAGGTAGACGCTGATAATGGTATCGTTACCAAACTGTCATGACTACCGAAGACGCTCGGAAGCTTGTCTGGAAGAAGAACTGGTCCGGCCCTTGGACACTGCTGGAGTGTTTTTATTACGGGCGAGGATATACGCAGGTGCTGCGAGAAAAGCATGGTGTCGGCCTTGATTCTGCGATTTTCATATGCGAACCAGACAAGAGTGCGAACTATCTCGTGGAGAGCGAGCTAGGGGTGTTTGGCGCGGCCCTCGCGAAGAAGATAGAGCAAGATACGTCTGTCGTACATACGTGGGGGAGTGCCGCGAAAGAGCAGGGCGATAAAGCTCTTTCGCTTATGAAATCTCTGGAGGGGCGAGAGATCACGCGCGCTGACTACAACACTCTCTGGGAGATACTTATGGAATATCTTGCGGTCAGCTTCCCCGTGAAGAGAGTCGGCGACTATCTGTCTCCCGATACACTGAAAGAACTTCTGCCCACTTTTGAAAAGATTCGCGTCTATGGCGAGCCGGTATACGCACAGGCCGCGATTTTCATACAGAAATTCGCAACACAACTCTCAGGAAGTACCAGACTCTCTCCTGCGCAGATACTCCGCATGACCGATTTGGAAATTGAGAATTATTTTAATTCAGGGAAATTGCCGGAGGCGAGTGTGTTGAGCACGAGAGTTGAGCATTCCGTTCTTGTCGTACGCAACGGAAAGCATGAGGTACTCACGGGAAGTGCGGCCGCGGAAATAGAATCCGCAATCACGAACGTCTCTGCACAAACAGAAATCCGCGGTTCTGTCGCGTACAAGGGCGTCGCGCGCGGGAAAGTGCGCATTGTGTTTGATCCGCGAAGCGTAACCGGCTTCAGCGAGCCTACGATACTCGTGACCGGCATGACACGCCCAGAATATCTCCACTTATTCAGGGAGGCCGCGGGCGTGGTGACCGATGCGGGTGGCATCCTCTCCCACGCAGCTATCACCGCCCGCGAACTGAAAATACCGTGCATTATCGGTACAGAGGTGGCCACGAAAGTCCTCCGCGACGGCGACCTTGTGGAGGTGGATGCCAATACTGGCGTGGTGCGCATTATTGAGAAGAAATCATGAGTACTCCCACCATCAATAAAGCAGATTATGAATACTGGGGGCAGTGGAAACAGCCCGTGCTCTCGTGCTGGTTCTGGATAGAGTGGCAAGATACACCATCTCTTAGGGAGTTGAATCCATACGGCCTCGTCCTCCATCCAATGCTGTATCTTGACGGGCACTTCTGGTATCGGGCAACTCACCGGCCTGAATTCGCGAAGATGGCGCGGAAGATTATAGAAGAGAATAAGTCTGAAGAGTATTTACAGCTCCTCAATGCGACCCTGCAGAAATATAAGGACGAATACCTCGCTCTACTTACGGAGACGCTTGCCCCGCACGCATACGCAGAGAAGCTGTTTGAGACGTCGCGTAACATGGCAGCAGCGTGGATATGGGCAATGTTTATCGCCGATGAACTCGCGAAGGTAATCGTGGCAAACGGCATCGCGTCATCGGAAGAAGAACTGATGGAAAGGGCGCACCGCGTCACGCCAATGACGTGGCTTGAGAAGCAGAGTGTAGAGGTGCAGGAGATTGCACGGCTCGCGCACTCGCTTGGCATACGGACTCTCACCGCCTCAGTGCTCGCGGAACATCCTGAACTCCAATCAAAGATACTGGAACACGTGCGCGAATTCTCATGGTTCGGTTCTCACCACTGGATGGGGGAGGGGTACTCGCTTGAAAAGAGCCTTGCCCAGATCAACGAGGCGATAGCGTCGCCCAAGGATACCCCTACAAGAAACGAAACGAGGGACGCTGAACATCCTGCAATACAGCTGGTGGCGAGCGGCATTTTCTGGCGCACCCACGCTGCTGAAGTGACCGCGAAAGTCGTGTACGAATCACGGGTGAAGCTGGAAACGCTAGGAGAATTGGCAGGGCTTACCTACGACGACCTCGTCTACCTCACTGGCCCAGAAGTGTTGATACTCGCCGAAGGTGCAGACAATACCAGCCTTACAGAAGCTGTTGCAGAGCGTAGACTGGGCGGCTACGGCTGCGTGGTCCACAATTCAGGCATAGAACTCGTAACAGGAGACGCGCTCAAATCACTATTGAAAACTATGCTTGCTGTGCCTGCCGAGCAGGTAACCGAATTCAAAGGGAGCGTGGCGAGTAAAGGGCCTGTTATCACGGGGACAGCTCGCATCATCATCTCACCGGACGATTTCGGTAAATTGCAGGACGGCGAGATACTCGTCGTACCAGAGACCACGCCTGATTTCGTCCCGCTCATGAAGCGGGCAGGCGCAATAATTACGGATGTCGGCGGCATTACGTCACATGCGGCTATCGTCTCTCGTGAACTCAAGAAGCCCTGCGTCATCGGCACGAAGATAGCCACCCAAGTCCTCCACGACGGCGACCTCGTAGAGGTAGATGCGAATAGTGGTATTGTGAGGATACTTAAGTGACATATGGAAGATCTGAAAGCTATCGTGGAAGGGAAGAGGTGGCAATTTAGCTGGGACCGCAGGATGAGCTACCAGAAAATGCGCCTGTTCTCCTACGCCTACCACCACGAGCTCCCGAAGATGTTCGGCGTCTCTTTGAGCTCGGAACTGTATCGCGTAAAGGATTTTCTGGTCTCAGAATGTTACGACGCCGAGGAGTACGCCGCTGCGTTCGCCAAAATAGAAGAACGATTCGCTGATAAAGATTCAGTCGGACTGTTTGAGACTCTGATGAAGCTCATACGGAGCTTTGAGGATGATTTCAAACCGTATGTTGAAGCGATGCCGACCTCGTACGGCTCTTATGACAATGAGAAACTGGCCGAGGCCTATGAGAACTTCTGCGAAGTAGAGCGTAAGATCTCACTACCCAATTGGGTGCTGTTTGTCCCTTTTGAAGAGATTATAACGCGGACTTTGCAACGAACTCTGAGGGAGAAACTGGGCGATGCAGAAAAAGTTGAGCAGATCATCAAGGGGGTGTCGCTCCCTCATAAGATGATTCCCCTTGACGTGCTCAACAAGGCGCTCTACGAGATTGCGCTCGCTCCAGAGGATAAGCGGGAGGATTTATTGACCGAACTCACTCAACGATTCATCCACTGGGGCACTTTTGACGTGATTTACCCCGAAGCATCCTTGGAATCTTTCAGGAACAAACTTGCTGCGGTACAGAATCTCGATATACCGAAATTGCTTGCAGAATTGGAAGAGAAATACAGAGTGCAGACAGAAACGACGAAGACCGTACTAACTTCATGGGAGCAGGATGCTTATGTGCACGGACTCCTGAACTTGTACTCGCACTATGCAAATTATAAAGAATGGAAGAACTATTACCGCGAACAGAGCTCGTACAAGCTTAAGATACTGCTTCAGGAAATCGCCGGAAGGGTAGGGCTCTCGCTTGAGGCAACTTCTTTTCTGACCGGAGAAGAGACGGTAGGTGCCTTGCGCGGCAACCTCGTCCTTGATGCAAGGGAAATAGAGAAGAGGATACAGAACAGTGCGTATTTATTTATCAACGGCGTACTCCATATCACTACCGACCCCGAATTACTCTCTACTATAGACGCAAGTATTGCTGTCCCAGAGAAGACAGAACTACGGGGCACCGGCGCATATCTAGGGAAGGTGCGGGGTACTGTCCGCATCATCATAAGCAGTGACGACTTCGGGAAGCTGAAAGCCGGCGATATATTGGTGACCAGCACCACGCGGCCTGACTATGTGCCCATCATGGCGATAGCGGCCGGATTTGTGACCAACGAGGGCGGCCTATTGAGCCATGCGGCGATCGTCGCGCGCGAACTCAAGAAGCCCTGCATCATCGGCACGAAGATAGCCACCCAAGTCCTCCACGACGGCGACCTCGTGGAGGTAGATGCGGATAATGGTATTGTGAGGGTGATTAAAAAGTTGGTATGAAAACAGACCAGAAGATTGAGTGGGAGTTTTTGATGGATAGGGCCTATATGCCCTTGTCCTACAGCCTTAATGCGTTTTCGGCTAGTCGAAGACGTGTTGGCAAGTATCTAGATATTTCTGACCAAAAAATGTCAGGACAAATTTTCTACCCTAATGACATATTTTGGATAAAAGGATTCACTCCAGACGTCACTGAAAAACAAATTGAACATCACAAAAAGGAAGGTAACGGATACCTCTGGAGAATGGCGAAAACCTGCGAAGACCGCGGGGATAAGCTGATTGTAGACCTTAAAAATCGAATCTCTAGGGACTCTGTAAAAGGTTTGTCGAGACAAGAGCTTGAATCTTTATTTGCTTGGGCCATAGAAGAAATACGGGATTTCTCAGCCTTTTTAACTATTCCGTGGGCTATGGAAGGTTATCTCGATACACTGATGATGGAGATTGTTAACAAAGCAGCGAAAGAAGACAGAGCCCGAATGCTAGCTGAGCTCCTCCTGCCTCTGAAAACGAATTCATCGGCGAAAGAAACCCCTGCAATCTTGGAGCTTGCGATTGAGATAATCAAAGACCAGAGTCTCAGAGACCTTTTTGAATCCGAAAGAAATATAGAAGACGAACTTGTCAGGAATAACCATGTCTTCTTAGGAAAAATCGATGACTTCATCGCAGAGTACGGATGGATTCATGTCCGGTGGTTTAAGGGTACTCCCATCACAAGGAAAAGCGTCATAGAAAGACTGCAAGTAACTGTGAGTGAGCGACCGGAAGAAAAGCTTCGAGAATTAGAGGCTGGCAGGGATAAAATTATGGGATTCGTAAATGATTTCATTACCACCAATTCTCTGGGAGAAAAAGAAAAAGACACAATCCTGCTGGTAAAAGAATACGTCTTTATTCGGACCTACAGGACCGATACTTTGAGCCAAGCATTCTACCTACTCTCTCCTATCATCAAAAAAACCGCCGAGTTTTTAGGATTAACCATTGACGAGGCCCTCTATCACTCTGAGGCGGAATTGAGAAAGAAACTACGCGGCGAAGAACTAGGTGTCGATGTGGAAGCGCGGAAAGAAATGTGGGCTATTTTCATCTTGAATGATACTTATGAAATCTATTCTGGAAGGGAAGCCGTTGAGAAACTGAAAAGGGAACAGGGATTATCAAGGGACATTGAAGATGTCTCAGAAGTGAAAGGGCAAACAGCCTTTAAGGGTAATGTATCTGGGAGAGTGAAGATTGTCCTAGATCCAAACGATATATCGAAAGTCGAGAGGGGAGACGTGATGGTCGCTGTTATGACGTTTCCTTCATACATTGTCGCCATGGAGAGAGCTGCCGCTTTCGTAACTGACGATGGAGGGATTCTCTGTCACGCATCTATTAGTGCACGCGAGATGAAAAAACCGTGCGTTATATCCACGAAAATAGCTACTAAAATATTCAAAGACGGTGACCTCGTAGAGGTAGATGCGGATAATGGCATCGTGCGAATAGTAGAAAGGAAATAAAAAAACAGAACTCGGAAGAACTTCGCGGTTAAGCTTAGTTCTTTCCGAGTTCCTGGCTCTACGCCCGCGGCTCCTTAGCCTTGAGTGACGAGTTCGAACGTCCTGGCATCCGAGTTGAGCCCGAAGAGCGCCGCCTTCGGCACTTTCTGGCAACCCAATGCCATCATCAACTCGCCGCCAGCGCAGAACAGCGTGCCGACCGGCTGTTCGGCGATGAAGACCCACGGGTCGAATGCCTTCGTGTTGCCGAAGCCGATGTAGTCGTCAAGCTTGCAGACCGAGCCGTCAGCCATGAGGATGGTGTCGGGCGGGTCCAGCCCGTCGGCACTGCCGCAGAACGGCGAGTAGACGACCGGTGTCGACGCGGCGAGCTGGCCGTTGGCAACCAACGTCCGGTAGATTTCCATGAAGCGGATGCCGGTGCCGACAACCACCTTGGCAACTCCGTCCATCTTCGGAAGGTTTGCGAACTGGGCGATGCCCGCTTCGGTGTGTTGCGGCAGCACTCCGGAATCGCGGAGGCCGTGCGTGATCAAATACTTCATTTGAGTCCTCTCTTTTCAATTACCTATTCGCGACATTGCGGCTAGGTTTACTACTAAGGTCAGTATAGCATACCTATTGTCATTAGTCAATACCCTGCAAAGGCTCCCAACTTCACCTAAACCAAGGTAATATTAGAGAGTATTTTTAATCAAAACCTCAACATATCTTCATACCTATGGAATGGCCAAAAAACAAAGCAGAGACAGCGATGCCGCAAGTGGTGCTCCATTTCATGCGGCACTCCATCAAGGAGAAAGCGCCAGAGAAGAGCGACACCGATATCCTACTCAGCCCCGCAGGCCGCGAGCTCGCGGCGAAGAAGTTTGAGAATCCTACTGACATGCGTTTCGCTCATGTGGTGGGCTCTCCACGCGTCCGCACACACGAGACAGGAGCGGTAGCCGCCACACAGAATCCAGAAACGAATCCTGCAGATCTCGGCATAGGCAAGGTTCGCGTAGATGAGGCGCTGGATTTTAAGGTTGATGAAAGAGACGAATACGGGAGACGTCTCTATGAAGCTTTCGCAGCGGGAGAGTACCTGAGCTTCCTGCTCAATGAGAGCGACGCCCTCGCGAAGGAAAAAGGCGACACGGAGTCAAGCACCTACTCAAGGATGGCAGCAGATGTCGCCAACATCATTTATCGTAATTTCAAAGCCGCTTCCAGAGGTGCCTCAATCCTAGAACAGAGCGAGCATCCGGAGAATGAGCCGAACGACTTCCAGCGAATCCTCGCAACTCACGGGGGCATACAGGAATCGTTCCTCCTTAAGGCAGTAGAGAAACTGAAGGGAGTCGCAGAACGCGATAAGCTGTTCGCTCTCATCGGGGGGAATGCCTTTGATGTCACCGAAGGATTTGATGTGACGCTCACGAAAGAGGGTGGGGAAGAGAAGATACGGATTACGTATACCAAGGGAGACTACACGTTTGACGAAATCGTACCCGTGAGTGTCATAGAGGAAATAATAGCGGAAGGGGAATAAAAAAACCGCTTCCTGCCTTGCACGCATTGTCTGCGCGAAAAGGGAAGCGGTCTTAAGTGGCCAGCGAACGCTCAGGTCATGAGCGGGATGTGCTGGCAGGTGGTCGCGGTAGCACGAATGCAGTCGCAGGGCGCAAGTTCAATCTTGCCGAGCACAGCCGCATGCTGCGGAAACAGCGCCTCGGCGACAGCATTGCCCATGACGGCGTGATTGAAGATGGCGACGTTCTTGGCTTCGCTGAGTTGCATTGCTCCGACCAGCCGTCTGGTCTGCTTCATGAATCGATCCATGAAGCCTGTTTTGTCGAGCTTCTTGAAGGTTGAGTATGACATCGCCGAAGCGGCCAGCCCGTCATTGAAGAGCCGTTCCAGCTCGTTCGTCGCGGCCCAGAGGGCAGCGTTGTCGGCTTGCGACTTGGGGCTGTAGAGCTCCCAGTTTTCGCCGACGAACCAGCCATGGTCGGGGTTCAGTTTGAAGTGCTTCGCCGCAAGGCTGGCGGTTTCTTGCGCACGACCTGCCGCGGAGCAGATGACCTGATCGAAAACGATGCCAGCGGCGGCAATCGTCCTGCCGAGCTGCTTGGCCTGCTTGATACCCTTGTCGGAGAGCGCGCGACCGAAGTCACCCGCGTCGCCGTTCTCGGACTTAGCAGCATGGCCGTGGCGAAAGACGTACACGACCGCATCGGGATGCAACAACTGAGTGGCTTTCGCCATGGTGAACCTCCTGTTCTAACGTTTATGGACCGGTTAACCGGCGCGGAATGAACCTTTACAGCAGACTATACGATAGCACGGCAGGCAGACTATGTCAATACTTGGGGAATACGGCTCTTGTAGCCTTGTTTCGCGCTATACTTGCCCTATGGGAATTGAAGGAGGATACGAGAGGAGGGAAGGCGATACGGAGCTCAGTTTTGAGAGCATCGTCAATAGCTTCCACGACAACGTGCAGGCACTTGACGCGTTCCTTGAAGCAGAGGGCGGCGCGTTGCCACCGGAAAGGCAAGAAGAAGTTAGAGCGTTACAGGATAAGATCCTAAAACTACATGCCACAGCTTTCTGAGCCAGCGAAGAAACTGATTGAAGAATTTGAAAGAAAAATTGAGACTATTTCTCCTGAAGAGCGAGACGCGATACTGAAAAGAATGACCTCCCATATCCTCGCACTCAACGAAGACGTGCGTGGCCTCTTCCAGACACTGCAGAAGGACAAGGCGAGGAGAGAGGGCGAGATTCTAAATGCACGAGGAGTACCAGGGGAAGAAGACTTGGAAAACATCAGAGATTACATCTAAAGCGGATATCAGTCCGCTTTAGCTTTCGCATCTCTAGTGCGCCAGAGGAGCATACACGCGTACGTGCGATACGGCGACCATCGTTCTGCAATAGCGAGTAAGGTGTCACTTGGCGCGCCTTTCGGTAATCCGTAGATGGCTTCCATGGAACGTACGAGGCCGAGATCGCCAGCCGAGAACACGTCGCCTCTGCCGAGCGAGAACATGAGGAACATCTCCACCGACCACGGGCCGAGCCCCCATAGCTCCATAAGTTTTTCGGCAGCCTCTGTTTCAGGAATCCGTTTGAGCGAGAGTAGATTGAGTGAGCCGTTTCTCACCGCCTCCGCAACCGCTCGGAGCGTCTTCGTCTTCGCACCCGAAAGGCCGGCTTCGCGAAATGCCGCGTCCGAGAGTGTCCGTACGGACTCCGGCGTGATGCGTCCCTTACAAGCTTTTTTCACTCGCGCGAAAATGGTATCGGCGGCGGCTGTGCCAAGCTGCTGAGAAATGACTATTGATACGAGTGACTGGAAGAGCTCGGCGCTTGTGCGCTTGCTGGAAAGCTTTTCAGGCAGGGAAGTATGGTGCGCTTTTGTGGCGGCATGGAAATGCGGATCAGCCCGCCTGAAGTGATTGAGAGCTTCGGTACGCGTCATAATGCTATGAATATACCCCAACTGCGCCTCGTACGCTGGAGAGAGGAAACGGCCTCCAAGTCTACAGGGAAGCGTGTTTCCTTAGCCCTTTTTACAGCGAATCTCGGCATGCCGAGATTCTGTCGCCGATCCAGATGTTGTATAATGTACCTACCATGATACGAACTATCTTCTGGGCACTCGTCTTTCTGCTGGCTCTGTCGTTCTTCGGCATCTCCTTGCAGGCAATAGTGAACTCTCCTGCGGGCCAAGCGAACTTCGCCTACGTTTCCAACCTCCTCTCTCAATTGTGGTTGTGGTGCACCGCGTGGATTAGACCCTTTTAGTTTTAATTAACAGGACGGAAATTACGTGTAGAGTGGAAAAGCTTAAAAAATAAGGTAGACTTGGGTATCCACAGGTTCTGAAAAACACCATCTAACTAGCTACCAATGTGGGACAATAAACTATATGGCTACTGTATATAAGGATACCGTAACAGGTCGTTTTATCGATAATTCGTCTCCCAAACTGGGGCGTATTTCGACTGCTGCATCCTCTGACTCAATTGAACGTCTAGTTAAAATCGTCAAGGAAAGCAAGGCGATAATCGAGAGACATAAGAATGATCCCAATCCAGACAATCGAAGCTGAACAGCTCAAAGATAAGTACATATTCCTAGATAATGATTTCCTAGGAATTATTTTTGAAGATGAAGAGTTGCTTAAATCGAGTCTGACTTTTATTGACGGTTATCGAGTCATAGACGGATTCACACGGATAGAATTTTTAAGGGACGTATGGTTACCGGAAATTCGTGAGAAAAAAGAGCAATTCTTAAATTCAGAATTGTTTTTCCCAGTCTCCGAGCATCAAGAATTATTTAAACAAACTAGAGAAAATGCCATTGAGCTCTCGCGTTTATACGCGCACAATAACCCAGGAAGAAAGGGTGGAGTAAGTACAGTCGATTTACTATTAGCCGGCACTTTAATGTTCTATCGGAAATCGATTTTGGTTACTGGAAATAAGAAAGATTTCCCATCCTGCATATTTGACACTATCGGTGTATTAAATTTCGAGCAAAAAGATGGCCATATGCGTGCTATATCGTTCGTGCAGTTTAATTCTGATAAATTTGAGGCATGCAAGCTGGCATACGCACAAGTGCCTAATCTTAATGGAGCTCATTAGCCCTCTGGGCTATGTGCGCAAAAGATATAATGTGCGCACTTCATACGCCTTAGGGTTAAGTTCTCCCCTTTCGTTTAATACGATCTGTTTGTGCCTTTATATCGGATAATTTTTGTTCCAAATCTTTATTGAGCGGGCGGCTTTTTCCTGTCCTTTCTTTCTGCTGGTGGGCATAGAGCAGTTTTACCGCTTTGCTCCATAATTCAAAATCTTTCGCTTTTGTACCAAACAGAGAATTTTTCTCAAAGAAGGGGACTATGACGTCATGTAGCTCAGATGTGTTCTGGACAGAATAACGAACCTGATCCCCTGCCCTTTTGAAGGAGATGTTGCCTACGCCAATTTTATCTCTAATAAGGGTAAGGAGTTCGGCATCTGAAGGATGCAGCACAATTGCAAATTCAGTCTTCCAATAATGGTATTCATAAAGTTTATTCCCATCATCGTCATATCTTCTATCTGCCCGATAGTTCAGAGCAAAACATCCCTCGCCATCAACAAAACCAGCAACGTAACTATCATTGAGACTTTTCATTTCTCTATTCTAACATTTTGTATCTAATCCTTTGTGCAAAGTATATGAACCTGTTGATAAGGAATTCACTTGCGAATTAACAGGTGACGTGTGACGTGATGTAGTCGTACGCCTCGTCTACGGAATCTACGATGGTGTAGAGCTCCATGTCTGCCTTATCAACAGCTGAGTGCCTCTCAAAGACGATCTTCTCAATGAAGCTGAGGAGCGGCTCCCAATAATCTCTGCCGAAAAGAAGGATCGGCACCTTGCGTATCTTCTTAGTCTGTACGAGTGTCACTATTTCAAAAAATTCATCAAGCGTACCGAAGCCTCCGGGGAAATAGACGTACACCTCAGAAGCATAGGTGAGCATCACCTTGCGTACGAAGAAGTGATCAAAACCGAATTTCTCGGTCAGGTACGGATTATAGCTCTGCGACTCCGGCAAATTGATATTGAGCCCCACAGATGCGCCGCCCACTTCAAAGGCACCTTTGTTCGCTGCCTGCATGACACCAGAGGAGCCGCCGGTAATGATAGCGAAACCTTTTTGCGAAAGCCGCTTCGCCAGCTCTTCAGCCGCTTCGTAAGAGTCGTCACCGAGGGTTGCTCGCGAACTGCCGAAGAACGACGCGGCAGTGCCGTAGTGACGGATGATGTCAAAGCCTTCAATGAACTCCGACATGATCTTGAAGATGCGCCACGACTCTATCTTCTTCGGTTTGCAGACAAGGAGCGGTTGATCCTCAGGCATCGTACGGCCGCCTTCGTGGACCACCTGCGCAAGCCTTTCAGTCGCTTCGTGCACCGATGCGCCTCGTGTATCATCGCGCGTGATATCTTCGTCGTTCATTACGTACATTGTAACACTACTACGCCCTTCGCAAGCCTCAGAGCTTCAAAGTGCGCAGCACCCTACTACAGACCCTTACAATTCGCCGCAGGAGCATATCCTGCCGCACGCGCCGCTTCAGCTGAGGCAAACTGCACCTTATTACCCTCCGCTATACGCGCCGCACCAGCGCATGTCGGCAGGTAGTACTTCGTACCGTTTTTTGACGCGACGACAGGCGCGTTCCCAGCCGTGGCGGGCTCCGCTACCGCTTCAGACGTTGTAACAGGGCGGGAGTCAAATAAGCTTGTTGGCGCACCAGAATCTCTACCGGCGAAGTAGCCGAGGGCGAAAGAGGCTAAAGAAGCGAGGAAAATGATGGCGAAAACGAGCCCGTCTCGTGGGACGCCCGCGAGAGCCTTTTTGCATTTTTCTCGTGCTTCTGCTATAGTCACTGGGTAACACTATACAGCAGGATTTCTTATGGCATCAACCAAAGCTGGAGGCTCAGCAAAAAACCTCACCGATTCCAACCCGCAATATCTCGGCGTGAAGCTCTCTGATGGCTCAGAGGCGCGCACCGGCATGATAATCGTCCGCCAGCGCGGCACGAAGATAGAGGCTGGAAAGAACGTCAAGGTCGGCCGCGACCACACGCTCTTCGCGATTGCCGATGGCAAGGTGTCTTTCCGCACACGCCGCAAGACGAGCTTCACCGGCGCGACGATGATGAAGAAAGTCGTAGACGTTATCTAAATTTCTTAAACAAAAAATCCGCGACACTGTGTCGCGGATTTTTTGTTTTTCGCTACGAGCTCTACTTATTCAGCCTCAACCGTGATAGAGAACTTGCCGAACGTGTCAGCGGAAGCGACAGGGATATCAAACGTACCGACTTCCTTAATAGGCTTCTCAAGCTTGATAACACCTTCGGCGAGGTCTATGTGCGCCTGCTCTTTCGCCGCAGCTATGATCTCCGACTCCCCTACCGCATCGTAGAGGTGACCCTTCTCGTTCGCCTTCATCTTGAGCACGATGCGTGCTTCAGCAAGCGCGGCGATGTTCTGTGTGAGAAGTGCCGCATCAATCGTGCCGCGGTCAACGTTCTGCTTGCGACGGAGCTCGGCCTGCGCAAGTGCCACTGGCGTAGAGGCTACGGCAAATTTCTTCGGTATGAGGTAGTTGAGCGCGTATCCGTCGCTTGTCGTGACCTCGTCATGCGCGCGCCCCATACCCTTCACGTCTTTGATCAAAATTACTTTCATATAGGGCTAGGTTACCTTATTTGCCGATTATAGTCAAAAAGAAGCCTCCCGCCAAATTTCTCTTTATATTTTCGTAAATCGCGGCGTAGAGACGCCGTCCCCGTCAACGCTTACTTCCCTGTCGTGAGAAACTTCACTGCGCGAGCCATCTGCGGATCTACTTTCGGCGTGGTGGTAGCACCCGCATCTTTGTAAGCGACCACGATGTCTGGTTGGACGCCGTTGCCCATGATCCAGTGCCCTGCTGGCGTGACCCAGCGCGCGATAGTCACTTTCAGAGACCCGTCGCCGAGGTCCATGATAGTCTGCACCGATCCCTTGCCAAAGGATTTCGTACCGACGATAGTCGCGACCTTATTGTCCTGCAGAGCGCCCGCGAGGATCTCAGACGCCGATGCCGAGCCGCCGTCTATGAGCACCGCGATTTTCGTCCCCGCTGGCACATCGTTATACCCAAGGCTTACGTGCTCCTGATTCGCCTGTTTACCGCCGAAGTCTTCAGTCACGACGGTCGTGCCCTTGCGCAGGAAGTGACTTGCGATATCTACAGACGAATCAAGGTAGCCGCCAGGGTTACCGCGCAGATCTATGACCAGCTTGTTTGAACCCGATGCGCGGAATCGCTGAAATGCCTGATTGAAGAGGCTTGCCGAATTCGCCGTAAACTCAAAAAGTGCGATATGGTACACGCCGCTCTTCTCGTCTATGCCGTCGTCAGTTTCGGGGACCTGTATGATGGCGCGCACGACTTGTATATCAAACGACTTGCCGTCGCGAATGAGCGTGAAGCTGACACTTGTTCCTGCGGCGCCACGTATCTCGCTCACCGCCTTGTCTACTGAAATACCCTCGGTTGATTTGCCGTCAATCGCAAGTATCTTGTCACCTGCCTTGATGCCGGCCGCCTGCGCCGGCGTACCCTTCAAAGGAGCGATGACCGTGAGCACGCTGTCCTTCATGCCGATCTCCATGCCGACGCCAGCGAAACTCCCTGAGATGCTTTCATTGAACGCCTTGGACTCCTTCGGCGGGAAAAATACGGTGTACGGGTCGCCGTAAGAGTCAGCGAGGCCGACGATTGCGCCGTAGAGCCGATCCTTAGTGGAAGGGATAGTAGAAGATGCATGCGTGACGACATAATTCGCCTCCAGCGCGTTCCACGCTTTCCAGAAGTCGGTCAAGTCAACACTCTGGTTCGGTGTTGCGTCCAGCCCGTCGCCCATAAGCGGTATGTGCGTGACGACTGCCGCGACCGAACCCGACGACGTTCCCATTGAAAACCCTGCACCAAAAGCGAGCACGGCGACGAGCGCAAACGATGCTCCGCGCGCTACGATCCCTCGGCTTTGTGCAGGCATATCGCTGAGTTCCATTCCGGAGAGTATACCACCCATGGTATCCTTGGAGTACATGCTATTTAGATACGAGTACAGCGGTGGCGTCTGGGTAGACCTAGAGCACCCCACCGAAGAGGAGGTGCGCAAGGTCGCTCAAGAGTTCGGGATTGGGGAACGCCTAGAGACGGAGCTCTTCACGCCGACGCCTGCACCACTCGTCTCCAACGAATCCGCGATGACCTTCCTCGTCATGCACTTCCCCACCTACGGCGACGTAGATGGCGAGACGCGCGAGCAAGAGATAGACTTCGTCGTCGGCGATCATTTCATCATAACGGTCCGCTACGAAGTCGTGGAGCCGCTGCATCGCCTACAGAAACTCCTTGAAGCAGAGCAGCTTATAGCGCCGCACAACGTGCTTGCAACCGACGTTCTCTTGGAAATACTCTTCGCGCATCTCTACACCTCAGTACGCGACCACACGAGCCATATCGCAAGTCGGCTCGCGCGCATTGAACACGACATGTTCAACGGCCTCGGTCGTGCAACCGTACGACTCATCTCGGACATCAGCCGCGAGTTCTTGCACGTGGAGGCAGCAATCGCCAATCAGGAGGAGCCGCTAGAGCGCTTCGTCAAAGCGATTGCTCTGCGCGGAGGATTCGGCAAAACGTTCGCGGAACGCGCCGAGCGTATCCTCGCCGAGCGCGCACAGGTGGGACGGCTCGTCGGCACGTATCGCGCCGTGGCGACCGAACTGCGCGAGACGAACGCCTCACTCCTTGAGGCCCGCCAGAATGAAATCATGAAGACGCTCACCGTCATCACCTTCGGCGTCATGCCGCTTGAGCTCATCGCCCTCGTGTTCGGTATGCATGCGATCGGGACGCCTCTTGAGCAGAATCCGAACGAGTTCTGGATCATCCTCGCGATCATGTTCGGTGTCGGCGGGCTCATGATGTACTTCTTTACGCGGCGTCAGTGGCTCTCATAATTCAGTATGGGATGGCTCGCGCGCGTATTCAGTAAGAGAAAGGAGGCGAAAGAAGATCAGCGGACGCCGCTTGTATTCTTCACCAACACCCTTTCCGGCGAGAAAGAGCTCTTCATACCGCAAAAGCCCAAATTCGTCTCTATGTACACGTGCGGCCCAACGGTCTATGACCGTGCTCATATCGGGAATCTCCGTTCCTACGTCTTCTCAGACACCGTCGCGCGGACGCTTACCGAAGCGGGTCATCGCGTCCGCCGCGTGATAAACATCACTGATGTCGGTCACATGGTCGGCGACGGCGACCGAGGGGAAGATAAAATCTCGATGGGCGCGAAACGTGAACAAACCACTCCTGAAGCAATCGCTGAACACTATGCCAAAACGTTTATTGAAGACTTGGACGATTTAAATATTGATACCGGTGATATTCAATTCCCGCGTGCGACCGAATATATTAAAAAACAGATTGCACTCGCGAAGACACTAGAAGAAAAAGGTTTTGCTTATCGTCTGCCTGACGGACTTTATTTCGATACGAGTCGCTTCGTCGGCTACGGAAAGTTGGGCGGGCTCTCTGGCGCAACACTCGCAGCAGGTGCACGAGTCGAGGTGGTGAAGGGTAAGCGTCAACCTGCAGACTTCGTGCTCTGGCGACTTGCCAAGCCGAATGATCTTCAACAGTGGGACAGCCCTTGGGGTCGCGGAAACCCCGGATGGAATATTGAATGCTCCGCGATGGCGCGTTCTT
>Ga0172379_10006273_pt1 | contig 16014 bp, 15 predicted proteins | sample GrowelOW334metaG_FD_119756 | JGI IMG/M metagenome (GOLD analysis project Ga0172379, IMG submission 119756) | Groundwater microbial communities from an aquifer near a municipal landfill in Southern Ontario, Canada - Groundwater well OW334 metaG | ecosystem: Environmental > Aquatic > Deep... | reverse complement strand
AGTTTAAAAACTTTGGCCCTATCGTCTAGTCTGGTCTAGGACACCACGCTTTCAATGTGGTAACACGGGTTCGAATCCCGTTGGGGCTACCATGACAACTTTTTATCGGAGCGACCCAGGTGGGTATGGCGGCGGGGCGACCCGAGTGGTAAAATTTTGACCATAGCACCTCCTCGGGGAATTGAAAAATGCTGTCGCATAAAAATAAAAAATCCGTCCTCTTTTAAGGACGGATTTTTGTAATTTCGATAAGCGGCGATAAGTTAATTTGACAGTGAGCTGCTTATGGAGGCAATTTTATCTTCGAGTTCCCTTAGGGTCATGTCTTTTCCAAACACTTTTTCAAAATACACACGTTCCTTATCGTTTCCGACACTACCATCTGTTTGAATAGTGAACTTGCCCTGTACTCCTGCATAAATAGTAAACGCGTTTATGGAAGCATCCATTTCATTTAGAAATATTATAGCTTGATCACCTTGTTCAAAAGTAGGCGAATCTTCCGCAATCATTGTCTCATTCCCGACAGTGCCTCCCAGTACCTGTACATCAATATATGAAGCGGAGAGATTTTTTGAGTTTGCCAAATATTTTTCCACTTTAACAGTGGCTATAGTCACAATATCCTCTTTATTTGCTCTAATTTTTGAGGGAATTTTAATCGCTTGGATTTTTTCTACTTTGCCGAGCACTATTCCGCTAGATTGCTTCACAAGATCATCGGGGGTTATTTCAGCCAAAATACTGCTCACATAAGTAGTCTTGGGATTGCTTAAATTGCGGTAGTAGCTAAACACTGCAACACTCCCTATTCCCATCACAATCGCGATAAGGGCGATAAGTGTAAATTTTTTCATAAAATTATAATTAATTTAAACCCTATGGGTATATAGCGTTAATACCATTTATATCGTCTGTCTCCAGTGTACGTTTTTTTGTTTCTCCCGTTGAAACGTATCCATACATTGTTTTTTCAGTATCGCCGCCACCGTATAAATCATTCAGCATCAGCCAATGACCAAATTCATGAGTCGCAACATTTTTAACATCATACTTGCCAGCCTCGCCGGATGTTGACCAAGAATAATAAGAGTTGAAATAAACATCCACGTCAGTTATGTGATTGCTTCCGTCGTAACTAATATAGGCGGTTGCCGGTGCTCCGTTGTTCCCACTGTTTTGAACTTTTATTTGATGGCCTGAATACCCAACATTAAAATAAAACGGAGAAGTTTGAGAGTTCCACGTAGCCATAGACTGCGCCAGTGGTGTAATCCATGATAAAGGGACGCTTGCATCTCCCGTATCAACAGAAACCGGGTAGCTGCTCCAATGAATGCCACTGTAGGAATAAGCTTTTAACTCCGTTGGTTTGTAAAACGCGGAAGATACCACTACAAGAGTAAAAACTACAACAAAAATTGATAATTTTTTGATGCTTAGTAAGTTTTGCATAGAAATTTAACTTTAAAAATTAAATCTTTAGTTCCGTCGACCCCCTTGCTTTAACGTTACTGTACGTAAAGCAAACAGAACCATAGTCAATATTATTTCTTTTTTGGTTTATTTATGTAGTATACCAGCATAGAGATATTTTTACCAGAAATTTTGAATAACCATAATATTTATTTGGAGAATGTAAAGTCATGTCGCATTTCGGTGTGACGAATGTCAAAATAAATTATAAATTAAACAAATAAGTACAACTAAATGCCGTGTCATAAAATTTAAAACAAAAATAACGAACGCAAAGTCGTTGTTTTTGTTTTTACTCAACTAGCAGTGTTAATGTTTTATCTTTATAAACAATTCTCGACCTCAAATTTCCAAGCAATTCTCTTTTTTCCGAAACAGATCCCTCTTTCAAAATATATTTTGCATAATTTCTAATATCAGTGTCGTCGGCATTTTTTATTTTATCCGTACTGCCCAACACCGATCTTCGAAAGATATTGAATCTCGCGATTTCGTCCGCAAGTCGTTGTCTCATACCGAGTTCGTTGATATTTACTTTGTCTAAAATTTTCAGCAACTCAGAAATCAATTCTTCTTCTCTAATATATTTATTTTTACAATTTCTGTCTCTCGCCCGTGAGCACGAGTAATAAATATATCTCGCGTGCGAGCCATCTTTCAGCAGTTTGTATTTTTCCTCGGCCGATATTCCTGATCCGCAATATCCGCAGGTAAATAGTTTAGTAAAAGAGAACTCGTGATTTTCTCTGACGATTTGATCTCGCTTCAGTTGTATCTTAGCTTTTTCAAATAATTCTTGGCTGATGAGCGGCTCGTGTTTGCCGGTATACCAGTTGCCGCTTTTAAGTGGATGCTCAAAGACTCCATAATAGAATGTATTGTCTAAGATGCGGTAGATTCCGCTTAACGTCAAAAACTTATTTCCCCTAGTTTGGAAATTTAGTTCGTACCTTAGCCAGTTATATAGTTTTCTGCCTGAATATTGCTCGTAGGCAACTCGTTCAAACATTTTTTTAATCACTGGCGCGCGTTCGGGATCAAATTTGACTTGGCATTTTTTGTCTACATCTTTCTCATTCAAATATCCAAGTGGCGCCAATGCCGGCCAAAGCCCCATCTCTGCTCTTGTTCTTAATCCGCGCTTTACATTAATTACTTTATTATCATTTTCTAATTTTGCCTGCGATCCCAAAATCATCAATAGAAATTTCTCATTTGGGTTGTTGGTAAATCTTTGTCCAAATGTTCTGATCTCCACCAAAGCGCCCGAATCCATTAAGTCCACAATTTTTCCAAGGTCGCCAGCGTTTCTTGAAATGCGGTCCGGCGCCCAAGTCAGAATCCCATTAAATTTTCCTTGTTTTATCTCTTCAACAATCTCATTAAAAACCGGCCGTTGGCCGGTTTCTTTTGCCGAATGGGATTCGCGTTTCATTGTCACAACTTCCAAATTTTCTCGTTCGGCCACTTGGAGCATCTCTTTGATCTGACTATCAATAGAGAGAATCTGTTTCTCTTCAGACTCGGTTGATTTTCTCGCGTAAAGACAGTATTTAACCTTTATGGGGACCACTATTTTGCCCATAGTCCCCATGGGTATTTGTGTTGTATTCATATACCTAACGGATGACGCCTATCCCAAAAGGAGTCCAGAGCGTCCCGAGTAGGTAAACTGTAGATAACTAATTACCTCTATTTCTAAGGTTAAGTTACAATGTAGACCTATGAAAACCTATGAATCCTTGACTTTATTCTTGGAGCGTGATAGGATGGTATTAAATCATATGAGAAAAGACATCCAAGAAAAACTCAAAGGAATACCAGAGTTACTCTCTATCGGTCAAGTAGCGGAGATTTTTAGCATCCACCAAGACACCTTAAGAAATTGGGAAAAGGACGGCACCCTTGTTCCCCTTAGAGTTGGTCCACGGAAAGATCGCAAATACCGTCCCCAGGATATCCAAGCGATCGTGGACAGAATGGGCAGCAAACTTACTCTGCCCCAGCTTGAAGCTTTCCTTTGGAAGAGCGCGGATATTCTTCGGGGAAAGATCGACAGCTCAGATTATAAAAAATATATCTTCGGTCTTTTGTTTTATAAAAGAATGAGCGATGTGTGGGATGAAGAATATGATGCAGTAATAAAAGAATACAACGATAAGACAATTGCTGGCGCTGATTATAACCACCGTTTCCAAGTTCCAAAAGATTGCCGATGGAATGTAATTACTGAGCAGGCAGAAAGTATCGGGCAAAAGTTAAATGATATTTTTGAAAAACTAGCCAACGCTAATAGTCCGAAGTTAGACAAGATTTTTGATGATCTTGATTTTGCGAATAAAGACCGATTTCCAAACGAAACACTCCAAAGACTCATCAACCACTTTTCTCAATATAATTTTGGTAATACTTATATCAGCTCTGACCTCTTGGGTGATGCTTATGAATATCTCATCAAACAATTCGCGGCAGATGCAGGAAAGAAAGGCGGAGAATTCTACACACCTCGTGAAGTTGAAAAAGTTATCATCGGAATTCTTAAACCTCATCAGAAAGATCACATATACGATCCAACCGCGGGCTCAGGAGGTTTCTTGCTTGAAGCTTATGATTACCTAAAACAAAAATCTGGCGAAAAGATCGCCAAGACCCTTTACCTCTACGGGCAAGAGCTTAATATCAGCACTTTTGCTATCGCAAAAATCAATATGTTTTTGCACGGTTTGGATAGCGCTGATATTCGCCGAGGTGATACTATCGCCAATCCGCAGTTCCTGACACAAAACGGAAATTTACAGACATTCGATATCTGCGTAGCTAATCCGCCCTACTCAATTAAGGATTGGGAGTCAGAAATTTTCAAGACGAACAAATACGGAAGACTTGAGGGCTACGATATGCCTCCCGAGAAAAACGCTGACTATGCTTTTGTCTTGCATATCATCAAATCAATGAATGTAAACGGCCGAGCTGGTATTGTTCTTCCTCACGGTGTTTTAACTAGACCAAATGCTGAGGCACGAATCCGCGAACAAATACTTAAGAACGATCTAATTGAGGCTGTCATTGCATTACCGCCGAAGCTTTTTTATGGTACTGGCATTCCCGCGGCTGTTTTGATTCTCAACAACAATAAATCAGAAGACAAAAAGAATAAGGTTTTAATTATTGATGCTGAAAAAGATTTTCTTGAAGGGAAAAACCAAAATTCTTTACGACCACAGGATATAAATAAAATTGTAAAAGCGTATGATGGGTATTCTGATATTGATAAGTATGCTCGTATTGTTTCGCTCAAAGATATTGAAGATAAGGGATACAATTTAAATATTCGTGATTTTATTGATTCATCCGAAGAAGATGAGGTTATTGACGTTAAAATGGTAAGGAATGAAATTATTTCTCTCAAAAAAGAACTAGCGAAGTCCGATGCATTGGTTGAAAAATATTTGGATGAACTGAATTATTAAAATTATGAGTGTATCAACTAAATTTCAAAATTTTTGTTCAAATATTCGTATAACAGCAAGCGTTGCTGGTGATATTTCCTATCGCTATAAAAGAATTACCAAACAACTCAATAAAGATTTTTGGGATACTGAGTCAGACACATCGCATAGTTTATATGTTGGATCTTATGGCCGAGATACCGATATCCATGTTAGTGATATAGATGTCTTATTTCAATTACCATACTCTGTTTATGAAAGAATAAATGGCCATTCAGGAAATGGTCAGTCGGCACTACTTGCTGAAGTTCGTGACTCTTTAAGAAACACTTACAGTACTACACATATTAGTAGCGACGGCCAGATCATTGGAATTAAATTTGAAGACGGTGTGAATTTTGAGATTTTGCCTTGTTTTATTAATAAGGACGGGAGCTATACTTATCCTGATTCTAATAATGGTGGAAGCTGGAAAACTACAAATCCAAAACCTGAGATTGAGGAAATTAAAAAGACAAATGATTCATGTAATGGAAATTTAAAAAATCTTTGTAGGATGGCAAGGGCTTGGAAAGACAAATGGGATGTTCCAATGGGCGGATTGCTTATTGATACATTAGCCTACCAATTTATAAAACAATGGACCCACAGGAACGAATCATACTTATATTATGACTACATGACCCGTGATTTTTTTGAATACTTAAAAAATCAAGATGAAAATAAAACGTATTGGTTAGCGGTCGGTAGTGGTCAATATGTTTATAAAAAAGGCGATTTTCAATATAAAGCTTTACGTGGATTTAATATCTCAAAAGAAGCCATTGATTATGAGCAAAGGGAAATGCCTACCTCTGCTAATGGTAAATGGAAAGAAATTTATGGGAGCAAATTTTAATTATATGGATATAAAAAATCTTTCAATTATTAGACAATCATTTGCAAGTACTGTGTTTACACACAAGGTTCAAGAAGTTGCATCTGAGAATCAAGAAAAAAATGTATTTATTATTAAAATAATAAATATAGTACTAGTTTCTATTGTTCTTATTTTGTTAATTATTCAAGCATCAAATCCAGAGAATTTAATTTTTTCTTTTATCGGTGCCGGTGTTACGGTTGCTGAAATTATATTTTTAATTATTCAGCTTTCTTTTAACTTTGAACAGAAAGTAATAATGCACAAAAACTCAGCACTGAAATATATGGGACTACGAGATGCCTACAGATCTCTTATCACCGATGTTATGAATGAAGTTATCCAGACGAACGAGATTGTTAGTAGAAGAGATTTATTGCAACGAGAATATCAAATAATTTCCGATTTGGCACCTCAAACGAGCAATAAAGAATATTCAGAGGCACAGAAAAGACTGAATAAACGCGGGGCAGTTTCAGGAGAAGAGTTTACGTGGTCCGATGAAGAGATAGATTGGTTTTTACCTGAAAGTTTAAGATTAAAGAAACTGTCGTAGTAAATTATTATGAAGACTAATTTATTAAAAAAGAATATTCCAAAAGATTGGAGTGTAAAGAAGATTAAGGATCTTCTAGATTTTGAGCAGCCAACAAAATATATAGTTGAAAGCTCGAGCTATGCTCCCACTAGTAAAACTCCTGTACTAACAGCTAATAAATCTTTTGTTTTGGGTTATACAAATGAAACTGAAGGGGTGTATACAAATACACCAGCAATTATTTTTGATGATTTCACCACTGATAGTAAATACGTTGATTTTCCATTCAAGATAAAGTCATCCGCGATTAAGATTCTTAAGAATCGAGATAAGGATACTGATCTTAAGTTTATCTATGAGATCATGAAATCTTTTGCTTTTCCCATTGCTAATCACAAACGACATTATATTTCACAATACCAAGAACTTGATATTGTGGTTCCTTCTATTAAAGAACAGAAGAAAATTGCTGATATTTTGAATGCAGTTGATGAAGATATTCAAAAAGTAGATTCAATAATTTCAAAAACTGAAAGGCTAAAAGATGGTTTGATGAATGATCTTTTTGCAAAAGGTGTGAGGCATAAGGCGTTTAGGAATACCACAATTGGATTGATTCCAGACAAATGGAAGATAAAAACTTTTGAAGAGTTTGCAACACTACAGAGAGGTTTTGATTTACCAGTTACAGAAAGAACCCATGGTAAATATTCTTTGGTAACTTCAAATGGGGTTACGGATACGCACAATGAATATAAAGTTAAAGCACCAGGTGTTATTACTGGTAGAAGTGGAACACTTGGAAATGTTTTTTATGTTGAAAATGATTTTTGGCCACTAAATACTACTCTTTATATAAAAGATTTTCATAATAATCATGAGAAATTTGTATACTATAAAATACAGCATTTTAATTTAAAAAGGTTTGGAACTGGAACGGGGGTACCAACACTTAATCGGAATATTGTACATAAAGAGATAATTGCCGTTCCTGAATATAGTGAACAAGTGGAAATAGCAGAAGTTCTAACTTCAATAGATGAAAAAATATCTTTAAGTAAACAATTAAAAACAAAATTAACAGAGCTAAAAAAAGGACTAATGTCAGATCTTTTGAGTGGAAAAGTCAGAACAAAACAATAATATGAAATTTAACGAACAATACACAATTGAATATCACATCATAAAATTCGTACGAGAAAAACTCGGCTATAAATATATTCCTGCGGAAGAATTTTCTAAACTTCGCTCTTTTGAGACTGAGTATGTTATTACTTCCCATCTTTTAGAAGCTGTAAAGAAAATAAACAACATTGACGATGCTGTCGCGCAAAGTGTTGTAAGAGAAGTTAAAAAATCAGACACAAACGAAGCGTTTCTACTTGCGATGAGAAATGGTATCAATTTGAAAGATCCGAATACGGGCAATTTCCGTGACTATAAGATTGTTGATTTTGATAACCCCGAAAATAATCATTTTGTCGTAACCAATCAATTCTATTTTGAAGGAGTAACGGAAAACATTCGTCCTGACGTGTTGATTTTTCTTAATGGTTTACCGATTTGCGACATTGAAGCTAAAAGCCCTACTGCCTCCAGTAGTGTTAACTTTGAAAATGCGATTGACCAATTAAAACGATACGAGAAAGTCGCACCTAAGCTTTTTCTGCCTAACTGTCTTAATATTGCTACCGATGGCCTTAAAACCGTCTACGGAGCGACATATTCCCCAAAACAGTACTTCCTTGCGTGGCGTGAAGATCCACAAGTAGAAAAGAAAGTTTTTGAAGAAGAACTTGATTCCACTCTTTTCTTTTTGCTCGATCAAAAACAGATTCTTGATCTTATTAAAAACTTTATTGTCTTTGAGAAAAAGAAAGATGGGATTACTAAAAAGATTACCAGATATCAGCAATTTTACGCGGCTAATAAAATCGTTGCTCGTGTTCAAGATGGTGAGCGAAAAAAAGGTTTAATTTGGCATACACAAGGATCAGGTAAAACCCTTACGATGTTTTTCACAGCGTGGAAGCTTCGCTATAATCCTGAATTAAAAAATCCAAAGGTATTTATTTTAATTGATCGTATTGATCTTGATGATCAAGTTTATGAAGAATTTGAAAGCTGGGGCGGACAAAATCTCGTCAGAGTAGAATCGCGCAAAGACCTTGAGAAGAAAATCAAAGGAGCCGACCGAGGTATCTTTATTTCAACTATTCAAAAATTCAGCGAGTTGGAAGAGATAGAGAATATCGATGGTAATGTGATTGTGCTTTCTGACGAAGCCCACCGAGACAACGAGGGTATTTCAGCAATTAAAATGCGCAATGCATTTAAGGATGCTTTCTTTTTTGGGTTTACTGGAACGCCAATCGATAAGCTAACACTAAATACTCACAGAAACTTTGGCGAAGAAGGAGAACGCTATCTTGATTATTATTCTATTCAGCAAGCTATTGATGATGGCGCTACTTTGCCAGTTACCTACGAAGCTCGTCTTTCCAAATTCTTTATTGACGAGGAAAAAGTTGATCGGCAGTTTAATGAACTCACTGTCGATTTGAATGATAAACAAAAAGAATTACTAACTAAAAAATACGGCAAGAAAGAGGCTCTTGTTAAGTTGGATAAAAGAATGGAAGCTGTTGCTCAAGATATTATTGAACACTACAAGCTTTATGTTTTACCAAATGGATTCAAGGCTCAGGTTGTTTGTTATGACCGTGAAGCGACAGCAAAATACAAACAGCTTTTTGATAAGCTGATACCAGCTGAATGGTCCGAGGTTGTCTACTCCCCAGGCGATCCTAACAGTGAAAGCGATGATTTAAAGAAATACAATACCAACAAACAGAAGCGAGAGAAAATAATTGAGCAGTTCAAGGATCCAAATCATCCACTTAAATTTTTGCTTGTCTGCGACATGCTCTTAACTGGTTTCGATGCGCCAGTTGAACAAGTGATGTATTTGGACAAGCCACTTCGCGATCACAACTTACTTCAAGCTATTGCTCGTACAAATCGAGTATTCCCAAATAAAGGATGCGGAAAGATTATTGATTATTACGGCGTGACTAAAAATCTCTACGATGCTCTTAATTTTGACGAGAGTGTAGTTGATAGCGCCATGGTAGATATCAACCGCCTCAAGGAGGAATTTTCAAAAGTTATTGGCGAAATAATGGAGTTGTTTGTTGGTGTAAATATTGAAGACCCATCCATAGACAACTTGCGCCGATGCTTGAAGATTTTTATTGAGAACCAGAGTAAACAACAATATTTCAAAGATAAATACAGCCGATTAAAGATGTTGTTTGAAATTCTCTCGCCTGATCCATTCTTAATGGAATACCTCCGCAAGTTTGAATGGATTACCAGCTTTTATTTGGCGTTTGTAAAAGAATTTCAAATTGATGATGTGGACGCTTTTTCACTTGCTGAATACGGAGAAAAAATAAAAAGCTTGATTCAACAGAAGATTGACTACGAGGGTATTACTAAAAATTTCCGAGAATTAAATATCCACGATTTAGCTACTTTGAACAAACTCGATAAGCTTCCCGAAGAAGAGAAGGCTCTTAATCTTGAAAAAATGTTGAAGCGTGAGATTTCAATCAACATTGATACCCATCCAGCATTCAAGAAATTCAGTGAGCGACTTATCGCTATCCGTGTAGAATTTGAAAAGCACCAGATTGATTTAGCAGAAAGAATAAAACGATACTACGAACTTCTCAATGATATCAAGACGAAAACAGAAGAAGCCAAGGAATTGGGCTATACCCTCCGCGAATACGGCCTATTTGTAATCTCTGATGAATTTATCAGCGAATCTGACAAGGACGTTGTTAAAGAGTTTGTAAAAGAAATGGCCGCACGACTTGAAGATGTTCTTGATGAAAACTGGCAAGATTCGTCTAAACGAGAAGAATTTCTTAAAGAAGCGAAACGAACTCTACAAGAGTTAATCCTCAAAGATTATAAAGATAGAATAAAAGTTTCTGATTTTCACAAGTATCTAAATAGATTGGTGGATGTAGTGATTAAACGATTCTAACTATGAAAAGAAAAATCGAGCTACACAAAAAGAACGTTGAGTACACCCTCAGGGTAAGCAAACGAGCTCGAAGAATGAGATTGGCGATTTACTGCGATGGCAATTTTGTAGTTACGGCTCCGCAAAATGTGAGCGAAAATATTATTGAGCAATTTATTATCAAAAAATCACAATGGATAATTGATAAGTTGGAATATTTTAAAAGCATTTCCGGACAAGTATTTGCGAGAGGCACAAAAAAAGATTATATAAAATATAAAAATAGAGCATTTGTTTTAGCACAAGAACGCATAGAGTATTTTAATAAAATTTACGGTTTAGAATTTAATAATATTAATATCAAAAATCAAAAGACTCGCTGGGGCAGTTGTTCAAAAAAAGGTAATCTCAATTTTAATTACAAAATTGCCCTACTCCCCGAAAGATTGGCCGACTATATTATTGTTCATGAAATTTGTCACCTAAAAGAATTTAATCACTCACGGAAATTTTGGAATTTAGTCGCTAGAGTTATGCCAGATTATTTAGAAATCAGAAATAATCTGAAAAAGAATGGCTTAAAATTTATTTGATAGATTAAAAATAAAGGTCGAATTTAATTAACCGTAAATTGAAAGAGTATGAGAGAAAAAATTTACGTATTATCTTATGGACCACAATGGAAGGTGCAGTGCAATCATTGTAAATCAATGATTGTTAGCACCCAAAGCGAGGCTATTAAGATTGCGAGAAAACACGTTGCTGAGTTACCGGAAGGTACCTTATCTCAGATTTTGATCCAAAGAGATGATGGCCAATATAGGGCCGAGTGGACATATGGACAAGATCCTTATCCGCCGAAAGGTTAACTCACGGGTACTTGGAAAAAGTGACTGAGTCGTTAGAGTCTGATCGGCCTGGGGCGCGGAAGACAATAGCTTGGCTGAGATGACGAACAAAAAGCACACCCTCTATAAAAATACGTCCGATTGGGACGTATTTTTATTTATCACCCCCAGTCTTTAAATTTTTAGAGTTTTCTGATAGAATAAAATTAACAAATTAATATTACTGGTCGGAAGGCCAGGCACCTAACCCCGAATTTTCGGATATGGTGTGGAAACCCATGAAAGATACTGAACCCCGCGTTCAGCAACTCTTTCATGGGTCATATCGGGAAACTGGTATGGGGCCGCAAGGTCTAGCTGGCGCGGGGCTTTGTGTTGTCATAAAGCCTGCGCTATAGTGTCAAAACTATGGCTTTATTTTTTACTACAAACGGAAACGTAAAAAAGATACCGCCGGTAAGGGCGGGTCTTGAAAAAGATGTTCAAAAACTTTTCGAGAAAAACCTTGATGAGGTTTTGAATATAAAATTTTTAGCGACAGAATATTCAACGAGCTTTGGTGGAAGAATCGATTCTCTTGGCATTGATAATAATGGTTCCCCCGTAATTATTGAATATAAACGTTCGCAAAACGATAATGTCATTAATCAAGGGCTTTCATATCTCCGATGGTTGTTAGACCATAAAGCCGATTTTGAGGCATTGGTTCGCAAGATGAATGTTGGTATTGAAATTGATTGGGCATCTCCTCGAGTAATTTGTGTTGCCGAAAGTTATAACAAATTTGATCTAGATACCGCCGACCTTCTGCCCATGGATATTGAACTTTTACGCTACCGATTATATGAGAATGACATTCTACTTGTGGAACCAGAAATTCAGCGTAAAGTTAGAGTTTCTACATCAGAGATTTTTAATAAAGGAGAAAAACAGAAACGCGGATTTAAGGAAAAAATACAATATACAGTTGAAGATCATCTTAAATCTGCAAATAATACTACTCGCGAATTATTTTCAATTCTAAAAGAAAAAATATTTGCGCTCGACGAATCGATCATTGAAGAACCAAAAGCTAAGTACATTGCCTACAAACTTACTACTAATTTTTGCGACGTAGTTGTCCTGCGCGATTTTCTTAAAATTTTTCTGAATATTCCGAGTGGCGAACTTGACGATCTATCGGGTATTGCCCGAGATCTCACCAAGCCGAAGGCCATTGGACATTGGGGTAACGGCGATTATGAGGTAAAGATCGAAAAAAAAGAAGACGCAGATAAAATTATGGAGCTTATCCGACAAAGTTACGAATATAACAAATAATCCGCAAAAACGTCTCAAATACCTCAAATTTTGCCCTGTTGGTAACTCGACTTCGCAACTTCCTTGAACTAAGTTAAGGTACTGCAAAGGTCGACTCGCCATAATTGGGCGTGTTTATAAATTTTACTTTTAATTTATAAAGAAATAAAATATGTCTGAAGAAAAATTAGAAACAAAACAATGTACAAAATGCAAAGAGAATATTCCCAAAGATGCTAAAAGATGTAAGCACTGCGGTGCTCATGCTGTAAGTTGGTTTGAAAGGCATAGGGTTATCACGATAATTTTTGTTATATTTATCTTTTTAATAATTAAAGGTTTAGTCTCCTCAAATAATCCTAACTCAAACGGAGGAAATGGCGGGATTAACTCAATCAATCTCGATCCAGAATTTTTAGAAAAACAGAAAGTGTTATATGAAAAACTTTCTGAAATTCAAATTGTATCTTCAACCATTGAGAATGATATTATAGGAACGCCAATTCTAAAAATAACCGTTAAAAACAATTCGAAAAATACAATTGATGCGCTCGATTTTGAAGCATGGCTGTACAATAACTATGATGAACAAATCGGCGAATGGAATCGCAAAACAAACGAACCATTTCGCGGCATAATCCAAGAAAAGATCGCTCCGGGGAAATCGGATACCTTTACATGGAATTTAGGTGTTTACGATCTTGCTACCAAAGTTAAAGACGTGACAATCGTAAAAGTCCACTTTACCAATGGTGAAACTTTGTCTATAGAATGAATCGGAAATAATTAAGTATTGCCACCCGGCTTCTTGGCCGGGGCGGAAGGATTTGAGTCCGGCTTATCCGGCACGGACTTTGAGTCCGCAGTGTCAGTAGGAAGGATATTATGTCCGTTTTTTAATTTTTCTTCTTCCTCGGTTCTACTTCTTCGCTCGATTTCGTCAACTATATCTTCGAGTGTTACTTCGGGGTCATTTTTAATCGGGTCGGATCGACGGATATGTTCCAAAATAACTCTGCTTGGGGTGGTGTTTCTATAGTGAGGCGAGTTGTGGCTTAAGGCATATTTGATTGAACCCGGGTCACCCTTTTTTATATTCCCCAGTAAGCCGTTCTCTGCTATGTCACTAATATTTGCTCGCCCAAGATGTTCTGCTATATTAGCCTTGCGCTTGAATTCCTTATCGGATTTTTTCCAGCGATAATAAGTTGAGCGATGGATATTTGTCTTGAGACAAGCCGCCCAGACGTTTCCGATTTTTTCCAATTCTTCTAGAAACTTTGTTTTTGTTTCATCGTCGATCATACTATTTTATTTTCACCGGCTTTTTGCCGGTTTCTTTTTCCCAACGTTTTAATATTACTTCTACATAAGTGGGACATTTTTCCATCGCATAGCATCGGCGATTCATTTTGATCGCCGCGATCAGAGTAGAGCCACTCCCGCAGAATGGTTCAACAATAAGGTCGTTGCGCTTGGTGAGGACTTTGATATATGGGATCAATATCTCGAGAGGCTTGGTGCCAAAGATCACCCCTTGTCCCGATGATTTTTCGTCTGCGGCGTTACACTCAATGAAGTCGGTGGGGCAGATTTTCTTTCCTGCCTCGTATGATTCCCACTGAGGTTTGCCGCCTATGGCGTAGAGCGCGGTTTCGTATTCGTTTTCAAGAAGTTCGCTCTCGTCTTCGTTACTAAGTTCAACGCCCTCAGTTGCCCCGACCATAGCAATGTCGTGCTTGTTAAAGAATCTATATTTTGCCGAAAATCCCTGACACCTGTTATTCAAATGCCATACAATCATATTTTTAACCTTCCAATATTTCTCCATTTCACCCCAAATGGTGCGAAGGTTCTTCCAATTCTCATATACTATAATGGCAAAGTTTTCTTTTGCCACTTTACTGATGTTACCCATCCATAACTCGGTGAAATTGTCTGGCAATGATTCTGTTTCAAGATAGCGTCTATTTTTTTTGGCGCCAAAGCCGGTGGTCACGCCATCTTTTTGTTTAGTCTTGCCCTTCAAGTACTGTAAAATATAGGGCGGATCGCACAGACACATGTCAGCTTTTGTCTCGCCCATTAGTTTAAGCATGTCGGCTTCAATAGTTGAGTCGCCACACATTAGTCGCGAACCGTCTAATTCATATACATCTCCTTTTTGCACAGTGATATTTTGAATGTTCAATTTTTCCAATTCTTTTTTTAGATCGAACATTTCTATGTTTTCTTCTACTGGGAAAATGTCATCCAGCTCTTCGCTATCGAAGCCGATATCGGCGAGGAAAGATTCATCAAATTCGGCTAATAGGTCTAAATCAAATTCTCCAGTGTTTTTGTTTAGACGGATGTTCAAATTTTGTTCCTTGGTAAGATCATCTATCTGGATATATACAACTGGTACAGTTTTCATACCAAGTTCCTTTGCCATCTGCCATCTGAAATGTCCGCCGATTATAATATTTTTTCTCGCCGGCGCGCTGTTCACAATAACCGGGTCCACTAGTCCGAATCTTTTAATTGATTCCTTGAGCTGGTCGGACTGCTCTTTGGAATGTTTGCGAGGATTGTATTCCGCGGGACGAAGTTCATTGATCGGAACTTCAACGATAGCTATGTTTTTGTTCATAAGTTTATTGATTAACTTTTTTATTAAGCTATCGCCTGGATCGGATACGTTCCTCGACCTTTATTTGAAACAAAAAATCCGACTTGGTGGTCGGATTCTTTCACAATGAGAAAAGTAGATCCGCCACCAGTTAAGGTGATAGGTCTGCTTTTCGCATTGTATTGCGGAAAGTCAGCAGTTTCAGTCGTATGAAAGATCCGTTGTATTGGATCCGGACAGCGATCTGTCCTTTGGAGTTCAGAATAGTCCCGCGAGGGATTTGAATTGATAAGAACTACTTATATTCTATAACAGCAAATTTTGATTGTCAAATGTGGGCATAACGTAATACATATAAAGTACAAATTTTAATTCTTAAATATTTAGAAATTATGTCTTTGACCGAAGAACAAATTAAAAAATTTCAAAAAATATTTAAAGAGGAGCATGGAATGGAATTATCGCATAAGGAAGCTTATGAAGCAGCCGAAAATTTGGTTGGTTTTTTTAAGCTTCTTTGGGAGATTGATAGCAGAAATCAACAAAAAAAGGAAGAATCGAAATAACCCTAAGTACTGTCGCATTTGTCGCATTTTGTGAAAAGCAGACCCCGACCCACGTGCCTTGACGCGAAGCCAGAAATAATGCTAAAATATCCCTAAGGTGATTGGAGTTATGGGCACCTAACCCGAGTTGCCTACCATAACAACTTTTTATCGGAGCGACCCAGGTGGTTAGGGAAGTGGGGCGACCCGAGTGCCTAACAAAAAATTGAAAATAAAAAACAGCAACTTTCGCGGTCGCTGTTTTTGTTTTTATTCCGCGCCTGGTATCTTTT
>Ga0172379_10006272_pt1 | contig 16014 bp, 14 predicted proteins | sample GrowelOW334metaG_FD_119756 | JGI IMG/M metagenome (GOLD analysis project Ga0172379, IMG submission 119756) | Groundwater microbial communities from an aquifer near a municipal landfill in Southern Ontario, Canada - Groundwater well OW334 metaG | ecosystem: Environmental > Aquatic > Deep... | reverse complement strand
GTCGTACATACGGATTAAGCCAGTAGGCGAGTATGCGAGTAGGCCAGTAGGACGGTCAAAAAGGTGTCATCCCGACCGAAGCGTCGGGCGAAGCGGAGGGACCTCGGGGTCGGTCGGCTACGGGGCTTCGGTCCCTGCCTCGAGCGGAGCAGACGGAACGACGGGACAACGCGGCCGCCGCAAGAAGAGAGACCGACAGCGGTATTCTAACAAAAAAAAGGCCGCGACGCATGGGTCACGGCCGATCGCCTGGGTTCCGCCCAGCATCTCGCCTACTGCTTCAGGTGCTCACCCGCACCAATACGGTAGAGAACTCATCGAACGTGTCACAACCAGGCGCGACCCATCCCTCTCCCTGACCCCACACTTCCCCGTTGTAACCTAAGAAACGGATACAGGGGCTACCGCCACCGATGCGGTACACGGTGTTCGGGAAGAAGATATTCATCCCCTTCCATTCGTCAGGAATGAGTTCTGGACGCCCGAGGAGGCCATCAAGCAGATTCGCGTTGAAGGCCGGTACTGACACCGAACGCTTCAAAAACTCGAATCCATCGATACGCCAACCGAACGAATGCTCCGGTTCGAAGTGGAGCCGCACCTTGCTCGGGTCCCAGACGAATGAACCGCCAGGTTTGTGCGACTCGACCGTCCAGCCTTCGGGGCAGTACGGTGCGGCGTCGAGGTCGAAGACAACGCTCACGTTGAACCGACCTTCGACCGCGTCTTGAAGCACCCGCTCCAGACGATCGGGGTCAAACGGATACCCATCCTTCTGACGCAGTTGACGTTTGATCTCGAGCAACTTGCCGTCGATCGCGAAATACCGATCGCCGGTGACAACGGTTCTCGTCGCCATGACAACCACCTCCGAATCGCTCCACGTTTTCGCCCGCCGCAGGCTCATCCTGTGACAGGTTCAGCGTATCAAGGAGCGAAGGAGCAGTATAACGAAAAGACCGGGGAAGTCAATCCCCGGCCCTTTTGTCATTCCCTGCATTCCTACAGAAATCGAAAGTCGGTGATAGGGAACCCACGATGTCGGTGTCGGTTTCGGCATTCCGACTTCTGGGTCCCCGCAGGAGTTTATCCCGCAGTCGGTGCGGGACGAGGATGACAAGATTGCTTCCGATTCCCCCACTATCCACTCTCTACTCACCACTCTCCTCATCACCCCGCTTTCCCCTTCGATCCCAGCAGTTCCATCTTATGTCTCGCGACCTCCTTCATGAGCTCCTTCGCGGGCGCCATGATCTTGCGCGGATCGAAGACCTTCGGGTCGTCCAAAAGCGCCTGCCTCACGCCCGCCGTGAAGGCGATGCGGAGGTCGGTGTCGACGTTCACTTTGTTGATACCGGCTTTGACCGCTTGTTTCAAGACCGCGTCCGCGACGCCTTTCGCGCCTTCGAGCCGCGCGCAATCCCCGACCGCTTCGCACTTCGCATGAAGCCGGGCGATCCATTCTTCGTTCACGCCGGACGCGCCATGCAAGACGAGCGGGACGCGTACGAGCTTCTTGATCTTCTTGAGACGGACGATATCGAGCACCGTCTCGCCCTTGAACTTGAACGCGCCGTGCGCCGTGCCGATCGCGACCGCGAGCGCGTCACAGCCGGTCTCACGGACGAACTCGACAGCTTGTTCGGGATTGGTCAGGTGCGCGTCCTTGGCTTCGACCGAGACGAAATCCTCGATACCGGCGATGGCGCCGAGCTCGGCTTCGACCGAGACGCCGCGCGGATGCGCCAAGGCGACGATCCGCTTCGTGACTTTGACGTTCTCCTCGTACGGCAGGGCTGACGCGTCGATCATGACCGAGGTGTAGAGCCCCGACTTGATCGCGCGCTCGACGAGTTTCGCGTCCTTGCCATGATCGAGATGGAAGACGACCGGGACTTTCACGTTCTTCGCGAGCACGTGAGCGATGGCGCCGAGCTCTTCCATGCCGGCGTATTCGATCGCGCCTTCCGACGTCTGCAAGATGACCGGTGAGCGAAGTTCGACCGCGGCCGCGACCACCGCTTGAGCGATCTCGAGATCGTTCATGTTCATCGCCGGGACGGCGTACCCGCCCTTGTTCGCCTGGTTGAGGACTTTCTTGAGCGTGGCCAGCATGTGTTTCAGGCTTTGATCATCTTAGCTTTCACTTTCGAGAACCGCTTGAGCATCTTCCTCATCTCCGGGAGACGCAGCAGTCCGGCCTGCGGTCCGATCTTGCCGACGACCGAAGCGGAGTTGGCCGAACCCCAGCACAGGGCCTCGCTGACGGACGAACCGTGATGCAACGCGGCGATGAAAGCCGTGGCGAAGGCGTCTCCGGCTCCGGTCATCTCGACGACTTTGACTGGGAAGACGCCGATCGAGAACATCTCGCGACCGTTGTAGGTGGCGGCGCCGCGCGGACCGTCCGTCACGACGACGATCTCGGGGCCGGTCGCCTTGAGCGCCTTCAACAGATCCGCCGTGCTTTCCTGCTTGCCCACCAACGTCTCGCTTTCCTCCTTGTTCAGGAAAAGCACAGTGGTCGCCTTGAGGGTCGGCGCGAGGTGTTCGAGGCCTTCGCGAAGCTGGGTCGTGCCCGGATTGAAAGCGAGTTTGGATCCGAATTGCTTGACATGCTTCACGAGATCGCGCTCGAGCCGGTCGTGATTCTTGCCGAGAGCGGTGTAGTAGACCCACTCGGAATGATTGAGGTGCAACGGGACGTATTTGCGCGGTTCGGAGTGCGTCAGGATCGTGCGTTCGGCTCGGTAATTGAGGACGACGGAGTAGTTCGAGAGCTTGCCTTTGTCGACCACCACGAACTTGAGCGAGACTTTCTCTTTCTTCATCGTCTCGAGCACCGCCTTGCCCGTCTCGTCGTCGCCGACGATCGAATGGAAAGCGGTGCGCAGGCCGAGACGCGAACTGCCGACGGCATTGTTCGCCGCGTTCCCGGCGACCGAGCGGTCCAGCCGTTCGATCGGGATCTTGTCCGCGTAGTTGAAACAGAGCAGGTTGGCGCTCCGATCGGGAGACGACAAGACGGAGGCCTCGGTGACCCGGATGAAGATGTCGAGGGTCGCATCGCCGACCGAGACGATATCGAATGCCGGTTTCGTCATATCAGTGTTTCCGTTTCAGGACTCTCTTGACCGCCTGCTTTATGCCTTTGACGCCCATGCCGAATTTCTCGATCAGCTCGTTCGGTTCGCCCGTCTCGCCGAAACGGTCGTCCACGCCGACGAACTCGATCGGCGTCGGCGCGGCTCCGGCCAGGATCTCCGCGACCCGCGAACCCATGCCGCCCTGGCGCTGATGCTCCTCGACCGTCACCACGGCGCCGCAGAGCTTGGCCGCGGCGGCGACCGCCCGCGCGTCCATCGGTTTCACCGTCGCGTTATTGACGACCAGGCATTCGATCCCCTCCTTGGACAGCTCGTGCGCGGCGAGGAGCGCGTTGTGCAAGACGGGGCCCGCGCCGAAGATCGCGACGTGCTTGCCGAAGCGGTAGGTGACGGCACGGCCGACCGCGAACGGCGTCTTGCTGGTCGTGAAGACCGGCGATTTCTCGCGGGCGAAACGGAAATAGGCGGGGCCGTCGGCTTTCGCGAGCGCGACGGTGCACTTCTTGGTCTCGATGGAGTCGCAAGGCACGACCACCGTCATCCCGGGGATGCAACGCATGATCGCGATGTCCTCGATGGCTTGATGCGTAGCGCCATCGGGGCCGACCGAGACTCCGGCATGCGCGCCGGCGATTTTCACGTTCGCTCCGTTCAGCGCGATATTGGTCCGGACCTGCTCCCAAGCGCGTCCCGGACAGAACATGGCGTAAGACGAGATGAACGGGATCTTGCCTGCGAGCGCCAAGCCCGCTCCGACCGCGGCGAGCGACTGTTCGGAGACCCCGAACTGCACGAAGCGCTCGGGGAACTTCCGTTTGAACCACAGGCTACGGGTCGATTCGGTGAGATCGGCGCACAGCACGATCACGTTCGGATCCTTCTCCCCCGCCGCGACGACGCCTTCGCCATAGCCGTCGCGCGTCGGGACCTGTTTAAGCTTCTTCAGGTCGAAGACATCCGGCGATAGGTGCGCGGCCGGGTTGAGTCCTTTCGGGTTGGCCATACTTATTTGAGGAATCGCCGGATCGCGCGCTTCACGAGCCGATAGATCAGGTAACCGACGATCGCGATCGGCAGCAACAATCCGCCTCCGACGATCAGGATCGCGATCAGCATGTTCACGACCGTCTCGAAAGCGGCGACGAGGAAATTGAGCGACTCGCTCGCCACTTGGAGCGGTCGCCACTTGGAGCTCGGCGCCGAGACCACCGGTTCCTCGCTCATCGTGGCCGAGACGGTCGAGTAGTCGGTGCGGTTCGTGAGGAACTGCCGGCGACCTTGAAGTCGTTCGATCCGGCCGCGGACCTCGGCCAATCGCGACGTGACCTCGAGAATGTCCGAGATCTTGGTGGCTTGCTTCATGACCTGCTGATACTGCGCCTCCTCGGCTTGGGCGTTCCGGATCTGGCTCTCGAGGTCGGCGTACTCCTCGGTCACGTCTTGCCCAGCGGTCTGTTCCGAGATGACGAGTGACGACAGCTTTTTCATTTCGGTCACGGTCGCTTCGAACTGCGCAACCGGGACGCGCAGGGAGACCCAGGCCGTCCGCTCCCCCTTCTCGGTACCGGTCACCGAGGCGGAAAGGACGAAACCGTTCTTGGCCGTGGCGATCGCCTTGGCGCTCTGGGTCGCGACGGTCGCGTCTTTGACCTGCATTTCGAGCTCTGCGGTCTTGATTACCCGCTCGCTTCCGACGTCCCCGGCCGCGGTCGTGGCTCCGCCCGCCGACTCCGGAGATGCGGCCGTGTCATACGCCGGATTCCGCATGGCTGGAGCCACGGCGTAGTCTCGAAGCCCGAGCGACGCCTTTCCGGTTCCGCCGCCGCTTGACGTGGCGGTTTCCTGCGAGGCCAGGCTCATGCCGATCAAGACGAGCGCGACGAGCGCGAGAACGGCTCCGACGACGACGAGCGCGATGTTCCTCACGACGGATTTGGTCTTCATATCATTCGTGTTCGCTCTTAATTTTCCCGCCTAAAGTCCGCAATTCGCGAAGCGCCGCGTCGGCTTCCTCGCCTTTGGCCGGAGGCTTGCCGTGCCACTCGAACTTGCCCTCCATGAACGAGACGCCCTTCCCGGGAATCGTGTGACAGATTATCATCGTGGGTTTCTCGACGATGGCTTTCGCCTCTTCGACCGCCTCCACGATCTCGCGGATATTGTGGCCGTCAATCTCGATCACGTGCCAGTTCCAAGACTCGTATTTGGCGCGCAACGGCTCGAGCGGCATGATGTCCTCGGTCAGTCCGTCTATTTGGATGTTGTTCCTGTCCACGAATGCCGTCAGGTTGGCGAGTTTGTATTTGCCGGCGAAAAGCACGGCCTCCCAATGTAACCCCGCTTCGTGTTCGCCGTCCGAGGTGACGACATAAGTCCGCCACTTCCGGCCATCCATGCGGGCGGCATAGGCCATGCCCGCTCCTTGCGCCAAGCCGGCCCCGAGCGGACCGGACGTCGTCTCGATACCCGGAAGACGCAGGCGTTCAGGATGGCCCTGCAGACGACTGCCCAGCTTACGGAGCGTCAGCAGTTCCTTTTTCGGGAAATACCCGGCATGGGCCATGGCTGCGTAACGAACCGGACAGATGTGGCCGCAAGACAGGATGAGCCGGTCGCGCTCCGCCCAATCCGGTTTTTTCGGATTATGGTTCAAGACATGAAAATACAGCGCAGTGAAGACGTCCGTCATGTCGAGCGGCCCGGCCGAATGCCCCGAACCCGCCTCGACCAACATCTTGATGATGTCCTGACGGATCAGGTTCGCCCGCTCCTCGAGCGCCTTGACCTCCTCGTCGTGGATGTGTCCCATATTTGGATTTTACGTGAGCATTGTACCATCGGGAGCCAGTAGCGAGTAGCCAGTAGCGAGTAGCATCGACCGAGGACACAAAAGACGGCCACAGGCCGTCTTTGTCAGTCCGTCTACTGGCGACTGGCTACTCGCTACTGGCTCTATCGACCCCCATCACATCGACGTCACCGTCAACACGACTCCGACGATCGCCATGATGACGACGGCGATCGCTATATAGGTGGATTTGTTCATACGGTCGCAGCTTCGTTAAGTTCACGGAAGGTTGTTTCGAAATCGTCGGCTTTCCAGAGCGCGCTCGCGGCGACGAGCGAATCCGCTCCGGCCGCGGCGAGTTCGTGGGCGTTCATGAAACCGACTCCGCCGTCCACTTCTATCTTAAGCTCCGGATACGACCGACGCAACTCGCCGATCTTTTCGAGGGCGACCGGCTGGAACGATTGTCCGCTCCAACCCGGAGTCACTCCCATCACGAGCACCATGTCGATCAGCGCCATATCATCGGCCAGGACGGCGATCGACGTGTCCGGATTGATCGCGACTCCCGCCTTCCGCCCGGCCTCTCGCGCCAGACGGGCCGCGTCTCGCCAACCCTCGGCTTCGGCATGCGGGATGATCGTTTCCGCCCCCGCCGCGATCCAATCCGCGGCCGCTTTGGCCGGATTTTCGACCATGAGGTGAGCTTCGATCCGGTAGGGCAAAGACATGGCTTTGACGGTAGCGGCGTCCGCCCAACTGGTATTCTTGACCAAAGTCCCATCCATGACGTCGACTTGGATCGACTTCACGATCGCACCCATCTTCGCGACCTTGTCGCGGAATTCCTGCTCGGAATCGACGAGCATCGCCGGAATGATTTCGGACATATCGAGTGAAGTCAGTGGTTCGTAGTACGTAGTACGTAGTGCGACGTCGTATCGACCTACGGACAACGGACTACGCTCTACGGACCGATCCTTACTTCTTAGCCCTCATCGTCTTGCCTTCGATCTTGGAAATCTTGAGGACGCGACGGCGATGTCTCGCCTCTTTGCTCGCGGCCGTCTCGAGGAAGACTTTGACGATGCCTTTCGCCTTACGCGGATCGGTGTTCCAGCCGGAGAGGCATAGAACGTTCGCGTCGTTGTGTTCGCGAACGAGTCTGGCTTCGTCGATCGAGAAGACGGCGGCCGCGCGCACGCCGCGGAGTTTGTTCGCCACCATGCACACGCCCTGCGCCGATCCGCACGTCAAGATCCCGATTCCCTTGCCGGCCGACACCGCGCTCGCCACCGCGTAACCGAAATCCGGATAATCGTCCTTGAGGTCGAGCTCCGCCGCACCCTTGTCCACGACCTTATAGCCGAGACTTCGGACATACGTCGCGAGCTGTTCCTTCAATGGAAAACCGGCGTGATCGGCTCCGATATACACTGTCTTTTTCATACGACGACAGTATATCAGGCGTTCGCTGGCAGTCACAGGCCGAGCTCCCGCGAATATGCTATCATGCGGACGGAACCTAACCACCAGGCTATGCCAGAACGACCAGGCTACGCGCCGGAAACCGAATCACCCGAACGGGAAAAACCACGGCGGCACGCCATCGGCCCGGAGCTCATGCGTCTCGCGACCGAGCTCAAAGTCGTCGACAAGAGTCTCGCGAAACGCGCCGAGTGGATGATCGAAAGCGGTCGCGTCCAGAAGTATCTCATGCCGAAAGTCGAGTGGGTGGATCCGCAAGCGAGACATCCTTCGCCCAAAAACCGCGTCGACGTACTCTGCGTCGGTAGCGGCAAAGGCCACGAGGCGGTCGAGATACTGATGATGGTCCCCGGCTCCGAAGTCACTCTGGTCGATCCCCACGACGGCCATACCGAGACCGTGAAGGAGATGATCGAGACGCTCTCGGACGAAAGCAAGGAACTCTCCGAAGAAATACCCGGTGAGGACTTGAAAAACATCGAGGACGGTTCGATGGACGGCGTCACGATGAACTTCACCCTTCACAACGTGAACGGCGAGTCGCGTCGCGCCGCCGCACTCGCCGAAGCCCGCCGCGTCTTGAAGGCCGACGGCTATCTCTTCGTCGCCGAAGACGTTCCCGAGACCGAGCAAGAGACGAAACGGGCGGCTCTGGCCGATCGGACGATCAACCTCGAACCCGTGAAACGCGGCGAGAAAAAATTCATGAACGTCGCGGAGTGGACCGAGTACTTCGACGAACATGGCTTCGAAATCGTCGAGACGAACGACAAGCCCACATCGGAGAAGGAAGACCTGGCCAAAGATACCGATCATGTCTTCTTCGTGCTCCGCAAGAAAAAGGAACCGGTGAAGTGAACCGATCGGATGATAAACGACCCCGTCCGACGGGGTCGTTTTGGCATAAAAAAGAGGGCACCCGCTAGACTTGCAGAGGCCCAAACTCCGACGCCCACGTGAACAGATCGAGCGCGAGCTGTTCGCGCGACACCATCCGATTCGCCGGATGCATCACCGCAAAGAACGCGACCGTCGAATCCCTGACGTGCCCTTTGCACCAGAGGGCGAACTCGTCGAGGACGATGCGCGCCTTATCGTAGCGGCTCTCATCGTCGCGCTCGATGGCGACGAGGGCGGAATGTATCGATTCGTACTCCGCTTCGTAAGTGCCGCCGGTGAAGTGCCGCCAATGCGACCGTCGCTCGGTCTCGTCCGCCACCATCTTCTTGAAATCGTGATCCTCGGCCGCGAGCGAGTCCGGCAACGTCACTCTGACATCCACGGACACCGGATCGAGCGCCATCCCGACCCGCCTCGCTTCCCACTCACGTCGCAAGAAGACGACGATCTTCGCTTTGATCGCAGGATCTATTGTCGTACCCTCCTTCCTGGATCGAGGCTTCAGTGAACAGGAAAAGTGGCGAAAAGTCAACGGCTGACCTAAAAAACGACCCCGTTCCAAAAGTTGGAACGGGGCAGGACACTCGGCACGACGGCGACGCGAGCGATCAGGGCTTCGGGGCGAGGTGCGCACCGCAGACGAAGGCGAAGCCGCCGCCGTGATTCCACCTGTCGTCCGGCCTGCCGTAGCCCGCGCCAAGCCAGCGACCACCGTCGGAGCGGTACACGCCGAGCAGGCCCGAATCGCCGTCGGAGTCGAGGATGGGCTCGTGCATGGCGACGATCCACCACAACCCCATCGCCTCAATCTCCGCATCCGAGAACATCTCCCGAATCAGGCAAGCGACCTCGGGGTTAGGCTTCCCGAGCTTACGCCCATCGGCCTCGGTGCGGATGTTCCGAGTGATTCGTTCGCTGTCCTCGAAGAGCGAGCCCGGGAGGACGGCGATCTTGGAAGTCACGCCGGAAGTCGGCTTCAACTCCGCCGAACGGAGGACCTGCTTGGCGTATTTTCCGACCTGGAAACCCTTTCCCTCCAACCGCGCGATCCACTCTTCGCCGGTCGTCCCGTCCGAGGTGACGGCGAAGCGGATCATGCCGTTCTCCTCCCGCCACTTTCGCGACGGTTCGGAAACGATGAGTTCGCCGCGGAGGAAGCGTTCGACCCCCTGCTCGCCACCCTGCTTCTGCAAGAGCTTCACGACGGCATTCAACTGCCCCGCAGTGTACTTCAATGACGCGAAATCGCTCATGGCTGTCTCCTTGCGCTCGTTTGCGCCGAGATATTTCCTCTAATCCGAGGAGGAGCCAAAGCCGCACCCTACGGCCGTGGCCGAAAATGGCCGGAAAGGTCCAGCCCGTTTCGGCCACGGCCAACGCGAAGTCAAAGGACGACCGGTAAATGTAGCGGAAAACGGCCGCATTGTCAAGATTCGCTCCCCTGTTATACTAGCCAAGCGACTAGCGAATCGAAACGAATTGCGGCGAATAGACGCGAATTCATACAAAAATCGACCGCAACTCGAATTCGATTCGTTCCCATTCGTTTACATTCGCTTTAATTTGGTACTACATGCCCGCTCCCGATTTCGCGAAAATGGAGGAGGAAATCCTCGCTTCCTGGGAGGAAAAGAAAATTTTCGAAAAAACCCTGGAGAAGCCGTCTCCGATGGGCGATTTCGTGTTTTTCGAAGGTCCGCCCACCGCGAACGGGCGCCCTGGCATCCACCACGTCGAGGCTCGCGCCTTCAAAGACCTGATTCCCCGCTACAAGACGATGCGTGGTTGGCGCGTGGCGCGCAAAGCCGGTTGGGACACCCACGGCCTGCCGGTCGAACTCGGCGTCGAGAAAGCGCTCGGCATCTCGGGCAAACCGCAGATCGAGACGCTGAAAGCCACGCCGAGCGAGTCCATCGCCTTCTTCAACGCCGAGTGCAAGAAGAGCGTCTGGACCTTCCTCGAGGACTGGCGCAAGATCACCCGCCGCATCGGTTTCTGGCTCGATCTCGAGAACCCATACGTCACCTACGAGACGCCGTACATGGAGAGCCTCTGGTGGGCGATCAAGGAGATCTGGAAGAAAGACCTCCTCTACAAGGACTACAAGATCGTCCCCTACTGCCCGCGTTGCGGCACGGCGTTGTCGTCGCATGAAGTCGCGCAAGGATACAAGGAGACGACCGACCCGGCCGTGACCGTCCGTCTTCGCGCGAAACCCGGTCAGACGGTGCAAGACGCGAAAAACGATACGATCACGATTCCCGACGACGCGAGCTTCCTCGTCTGGACCACGACGCCCTGGACCTTGCCCGCGAACGTCGCGCTCGCCGTCGGCGCCAGTATCGAATACGTCATCGCCGAGACGGAGATCGGCGGCAAGCGCGAGACCTGCATCATCGCTGGTTCGCTCGCGTCGAAAGTCTTGCCCGAGGGATTCAAGATCCTCGCGACCGTCCGCGGCGAGAACCTCGTCGGTCTCGAATACGAACCTCTTTACGCTTTCATGACGCCGGATAAGCCGGCTTGGCGCGTGATCGTCGGCGACTTCGTCGGCGCCGAGGACGGCACCGGCATCGTCCACATCGCGCCGGCGTTCGGCGAGGACGATTTGCGCGTCTCGCGCGAGAACGGTTTGCCGATCATGATGACCGTGGATCACGAAGGCAAGTTCATCCCGGAAATCACGCCCTGGGCCGGCAAGTTCGTGAAGAGCGCGGACAAGCCGATCATCGAGGAACTCGAATCGCGCGGTGCGCTCTTCGCCCAAGCCGGCTATACCCACGAATACCCGTTCTGCTGGCGCTGTTCGACCCCGCTCCTCTACTACGCGATGGAATCGTGGTGGATCCGCATGACGGTCTTGAAGGACAAACTCGTCGCCGCGAACGAGGAGATCCATTGGGTCCCGGAATACATCAAGGAAGGCCGCTTCGGCGAATGGCTCCGCGGCGTGAAAGACTGGGCCTTCTCCCGCGAACGCTACTGGGGCACGCCGATCCCGATCTGGATCTGCGAGAAATGCGATGCCATGACCTGCATCGGTTCGCTCGAGGAGCTCGAGGCGCGCGCCGGCAAGTTGCCCGAGAACGACGGCCAGGTCGACCTGCACCGCCCGTACGTGGACGACATCACCATGAAATGCGAAGCCTGCGACGGCACCATGCGCCGCGTCAAGGAAGTCGCCGACGTCTGGTTCGATTCGGGCTGCATGCCGTTCGCCCAGTGGCACTACCCGTTCGAGAACCGCGAGACGATCGACGAGGGCAAGGCCTTTCCCGCCGACTACATCAGTGAAGCCATCGACCAGACCCGCGGTTGGTTCTACACGTTGCTCGCCGTCTCGACGCTTTTGGACCACGGGGCGCCGTACAAGAACGTGATCTCGCTCGGTCACGTCCTGGACGCGAAAGGTCTCAAGATGTCGAAGTCCAAAGGCAACATCGTGGATCCCTGGCAAGCCATCGAACGCTACGGCGCCGACTGCATCCGCCTCTACATGTACACGGTGAACCAGCCGGGCGACCCGAAGCGCTTCGACGAGAAAGACGTTTCCGAGCTCCAGCGCAAGTTCTTCATGATCCTCTGGAACGTCCTGGCTTTCTACGAGACCTATGGCGCGCCGCTCCTCGACGCCTCGGCACCGGCCGTTCCCGCCGACCGTCACGTCCTCGACCGCTGGCTCATGGCGCGGCTCATGGCGCTCGAAAACGAGGTGACGACCGGTCTCGAGGCGTACAACGTCGTGGAACCGGGGCGAGCGCTAATGGACTTCACCACGGATCTTTCGACTTGGTACGTCCGCCGCTGCCGCGACCGCTTCAAGTCGGGTGACGCCAAAGACGCCGCCGAAGCCGCCGCCACGCTCCGCTTCGCGCTCCACTCGCTCTCGAAACTGATGGCCCCGTTCGTCCCGTTCACGGCCGAAGCGCTGTACCGTCGAGTCGGCGGCGAAAAGGAATCGGTCCACCTCGAAGACTGGCCCGAGATCGACCGCGAGCGGATGGACGCGACTTTGCTCGAAGCGATGGAGACGGTCCGCAAAGTCGCATCACTAGGGCTCGAGCAACGCGCCAGCTCCGGCATCCCCGTCCGCCAACCGCTCGCCAAAATCACCGTGACCGGCGTCGATCTGGACGCCGACCTGCTCGCCATCTTGAAAGACGAGCTGAACGTGCTCGAGGCGGAAGCCGAAAAAGGCGATGCGCTGTCGGTCAGGCTCGAGACGGAAATCACCCCCGAACTCGCCCGCGCCGGCGCTCTCCGCGAAGTCATCAGGCAAATCCAAGTGCTCCGCAAGAAAGCCGGCCTCGAAGTGAACGACACGATCCGCCTCGCCTACGAAGCCGCAGGCGAGATGGCCGAGACTCTGAAGGCCGTCGAACCCGAACTCGCCAAAGCCGGCCGCGCCGACTCGGTGACGGCCGGACGGAAGGAACTCGCGTCGAGCGAAGAGCTCGAGATCCAAGGCCACCAGGTCTGGATCGGGATCGAGAAAACTTGAACCGTAAGACATAAAACGTCCCGACTTTTTGTCGGGACGTTTTCGAATATGGTCCTTGTACCCTATCCCGCCTCCTGCATGTAATCGGAGACGATGCCGATGATTTTTTTGACCTCCTCACTGCAATTCTTGAAGGAGATTTTATCCAGCACTTCAGATCCGAATTTTCTGAACAAATCGCTAATCAATGCGTGAACGAAGGATTGAGTCGCCGCATCGACACCGGTAAAATCCAAAATTATTCCTTCTCCCGATTCAAGGCTAGGAATAATTAGTTGGACGCGTATCTGCCTGGCCTTATCCTTGTTTTCCGCGAACGAACCTACATGATCTAGTAGCTTGATTTCTTTCATATGAATTTTGGCTGTATGTTCTTCCTCGCTCGCCTCCTTTCCTTCACGGCCTCCTCGTATATTTCTCCAATCAAGCCCAATAATCTAGTGAACCCTTCAGTCGTATCAAGAGTGATATCGATGCCGACCACCGTCCCTTGCCAGTACGGGAATTCATTCCCTCTCGAATGCCTGTCATTGAACGGATCGGCTGAAAGCGTAAGGTCGTCGGGTTTACGCTTGAGCAACTTATACATCGCTCCACCACTATAGAGAACGAAAAAATTTCGATTTCTAGTGGCAATCGATTTAATAAAAAACAAACCAGCACCGGCATTTTGTTCGGTACCGCCTTCCTTCTTGGTCGTCCCGGTAATTCCGGGCATCAAAGCGAGCCGAATAGCATCAAGGTCAGTGGGGGCTGAGTACGATTGCATGATCGTTTCTCTGATGCCTACACCGCAATCTGCGATTCCGATTCTTATGGTGTTAGATTTTTCGTGATACTGGGCGGCGAGAAAGGCGCCGTCCCTTGATCTAGCGTGCTCCAAAACATTTCTCACCAACTCACTTACAATGTACCGAATCGTCTTAGCGTGCTCCGGATCTTCCTGCAGGTGAAGAAGAGGAATCATGTCCTCTAGAAATTTTTCCAGTCCATCAGAATCTTTAATTTGAACTATTGGAATAAATCGTCCTGCGGGGTCGTGTTCGTTGATATGAATTCCGGATTTTACGCAAAGAGACTTGAAAAGCCCCATCCGCTCAAAATAGTTCTTGGAGGGTGCTTCAAAAACCTCACACGAAATCTTATCAGGCTTGACTCTGGAGCCGAGCGCGGCGACCATCGCCAGAACTACCGGATGAACGCTGACCCAGAGAGGGTTTGCTGATATTTCTAAAATCTCGGGGTTGGTGGGGTCAAAACGCTTTAAAAAACCATCGAAATTTCCAAGGAACGCACTATTCGGAAAATATACCTTCATATGTATAGATAATACCGGTAAATCGTATTTTTGTCAATATTTCGTAATTCCCGGTAATTGTACAGCGCAATCGACGAATTTTACCGGGAAATCGATTCCATGTCTAAAACTCATAATTCCCGGTATTATATACGAAAATTTACTGGAATTATCTTAACCCTACGTTCCCGACGTTCTCCGGTGCCCGGTCCCATTCCATGGAGGTGGAACCGATGGGAAATCGAGATGCAACGTCCTTGATCGTACTGTTTGCCGCCTTGCTCTCCGCTTTCTGCAGATGATCGCCGCACGCTCCTGGACAACGCCGTCCCGGAACGGGTCGTCGCCTGTCTGTACTGAAGAGCCATTACGCCACCGGACGCTCGCGAGACGCCCGACCTGCCGAGGTCGCGTCCACGGGCGTCTTTTTTCTCGTTTCCTGCTACAATGTGCCTGGAATCACCGTAATGAAACGCCTATGGCACGGATGACTGAAGCTCTTAAATACGTACGTAAGCGCGACGGCCGACTCGAACCGTTCGCGGAAGCCAAACTCGTCAAGGCGATCGACAAGGCGATGCTCGCGGTCACAGCTAAGGACGGAGTGGTGGCGCGCGGCGTGGCCGAACAGGTGATCGCCACCCTTGAAGACACTTTCGCCGGCCGCATCCCCTCGGTCGACGACGTCTCGGACGCGGTCGAGACGGTGCTCATGCGGCAGGGTCTAGGCGAAGTGGCGAAAGCCTTCATCTTGTACCGCGCCGAACGGAGCCAGACCCGCCGCATCAAGGAATTCTTCGGGGTCAAAGACGACCTCAAGCTCGGCGTGAACGCCATCAAGGTGCTCGAGGAACGTTATTTGAGGAAGGACGCGACCGGACGCGTCATCGAGACGCCTTCGCAACTCTTCCGCCGCGTCGCCCGCACGGTGGCACAAAGCGAACAACGTTACGGCGGCGCTCGCGATACCCTCGAAGAGTCCGAGGAGATGTTCTATCGCGTGATGGCGAACGGCGAATTCCTGCCGAACTCCCCCACCCTCATGAACTCGGGGGCGCCGCTCGGCCAACTCTCCGCCTGTTTCGTCTTGCCGCTCGCGGACTCGCTCGAAAGCATCTTCGATACGCTCAAGAACGCCGCCAAGATCCATCAGACGGGCGGCGGTACCGGCTTCTCCTTTTCCTCGATCCGTCCGCGCAACGACGTGGTCAAATCGACCGGCGGCGTGGCTTCGGGCCCCATCTCGTTCATCCGGCTCTTCGACACCATGACGGACGTCATCAAGCAAGGCGGACGTCGCCGCGGCGCGAACATGGCGGTCATCGACTGCCATCATCCCGACATCCTCGACTTCATCACCTCGAAATCCGACGGCACTTCGTTCCAGAACTTCAACTTCTCGATCGGCGCCGACGGCGCGTTCATGCGGGCCGTGGCGCGACACGGGACGATCAAGCTCGTGAACCCGAGGACCGGCAAAATCGCGGGCAAGATGAAAGCCGCCGAGGTGTTCGAGCACATCGTCCGCGAGGCCTGGCGCACCGGCGACCCGGGCATGATCTGGTTCGACGAGATCGACAAGAAAAACCCGACCCGTTCGATCGGAAAGATAGAAGCCACGAATCCCTGCGGCGAACAACCGTTACATCCTTCGGAATCCTGCACCCTCGGCTCGATCAACTTGGGCAAGCTCATCGACCTGCGCGGCAAGTTCGACTGGAAAAAACTCGACGGCCTCACCCGTCTCGGCGTCCGTTTCTTGGACGACGTCTTGGACGCCAACAATTATCCGACGCCCGAGATCCAGACGATGACGCTCTCGAACCGTCGCATCGGTCTCGGCATCATGGGCTTCGCCGACGCGCTGATCGCGATGGGCCTGCCGTACGACAGCCTGCTCGCCCTGGCGTTCGCGAGACGGCTCATGAAGCGC
>Ga0172379_10006271_pt1 | contig 16016 bp, 8 predicted proteins | sample GrowelOW334metaG_FD_119756 | JGI IMG/M metagenome (GOLD analysis project Ga0172379, IMG submission 119756) | Groundwater microbial communities from an aquifer near a municipal landfill in Southern Ontario, Canada - Groundwater well OW334 metaG | ecosystem: Environmental > Aquatic > Deep... | reverse complement strand
GACGCCGGATTTGAGCGCGTTGTCGTCACTGCGCAAAAACGCGCGCAGGAGGCCCAAGACGTCCCGATCAGCCTGTACTCCATGACTGGCGCAGCGCTGGAGCGTTCAGGTGTCACCAGCATCGAAGACTTGGGCAGTACCGTGGCCGGGATAGAGATTGGGGCCGCCAATCCCGGAATGCTCTATGTCAATATCCGTGGCGTCACCGACCTTTCGGCGGGCAATCTTCAAAATTCGGCGTCCAACGGTTTCTATCTTGACGAGACTCCCTTATCAGCGGTCGGCGGCCTGCAACCGGAGGTGGGATTGTGGGATGTCGAGCGGGTCGAGGTGCTGCGCGGGCCGCAGGGAACATTGTTCGGCGAGGGATCGATGGGCGGGACGATCCGGGTCATCACCAAGAAGCCCGACGCGACGGACTTCTTCGGACGCGTCGGCGTTGGTGCATCGAAAACCGCGAATGGTGGTTGGGGGCATACGACCAAGGCCAGCGTGAATGTGCCTATCCAGAGAGATGCTCTCGCCATGACGCTTGGCGTCAGCGACCAGAAGTCCGCAGGTTGGCTGGACATTCCCGATTTGTCGACGAAGGACGCCAACGACGCAAAGCAAACGGATGGGCGGCTGGCTTTGCGCTGGACCCCCTCAAAGGCACTGACGGTTGACGCGACTTATTTGAGTCACCGACTCAACAATGGCGACTTCTACGCCACCTCTCCCGGCGTGCTCAATCCACGAGAAATCATCCCGACAACCGCTCCCGTTGCATTTCTGACGACTCGGAGCAGTGTGGTGGACATGTCCAGTCTGACGCTCAACTATGATTTCGGACCCGCCTCGCTGGTATCGGCTTCGTCGTTGTTCAAGCACCGGCTGGGTTCCAATAAAGACTTCACGCCCCTGGCCCCCTTGGCCTCGCCCGTCTACGACGCCTCGGCGACCTCTTCGTCGTATGGGTACAACGACCTGAACGTCTTCACGCAGGAACTGCGTCTGGTTTCCAATGGGCGCAGCCGACTCGACTGGACACTCGGCGTTTACTACAAGGACGACAAGCGCGACCAGGATTCGACTTGGCGTTTCAGCATTCCTGTCTTGGGCGGCTTTAGAGAGACTTACAACATCGTCACCAATGCGACCAACAAATCCTCTGCCGTATTCGGCGAAGTCGGTTACGCGTTGACGGAGCAGTTCTCCGCCCAGGCGGGGGTCCGCTATTACACCGAGAAGAAGGCATTTACCGAAACCGATGTCACTGGCTCGATGATCTTCGGCAAGGTTGCCGGCACCAGGAGGACGGGCGACAACGATGCATCCGACGTATCTCCCAAGTTGACGCTCAACTGGAAGCCCAACGCGGACATGCTGTTCTTTGCAAAGACTTCAAAGGGATTTCGCGGTGGCGGCGCCAATACGGCGCCTGCCCACTACAACGCACCGGGAGGCTACGACCCGGAGTCGGTGCAGGCCTATGAACTCGGCGTGAAGACAACTCCCGTCCCGAATTGGTATGTCAACGCCTACGCGTACCGCAACAACTGGAAGGATCTTCAACTGACCCTCATTACCGGCGACGGCCTCTTTATCTATACAGCAAACGCCGGACGCGCCAGTGCCACGGGCGGCGAACTGGAGCTCGGTGGGCGCGTGGCGCGTGGGCTGACGGTCGGCGTCGGCCTCTCATACACCGATGCCAAGATCGAAGAAGATGTGAGAAATGCGCTCGGCGCTATCGTCGCGAAGAGCGGCAATCGCATACCGAAAACGTCGAAGTTCAAGATCGCCTTCACAGCCGACTATACGTTCGCGCTAACCGAGTCGCTAAAAGGGAGTATCCATGGCCGCTATCGAGAGGCATCGGAGAACTACTCGGAAGCGGCAAATCGCATAGCCCAACTCAATGACCCGACCAAGCAACTCTACATGAAGTTTGCCGTAAGCAATGCCAAGTGGGGGGAATTGAGCATATTCGGTGACAACCTGCTCAACCGCGACGATACGACATTCAAACTGCGCGGACTCGACTTCATTCCTCTCGTCTTCAAAACCTATGTGCGGCCGCGCACCCTGGGCGTCGAATACAGCACAAACTTCTGACTCCACCGATGCACCCTGTGGGTGAGCAAGCCTCAGTAGCCACTATATGCTGAAATTTTCCGACTATGCATCCCACGATGCGTTGGGGTTGATGGAACTTCTTCGCCGACGCGAGGTATCGGCGCGGGAGTTGCACGACACCGCGCTCACGGCGATCGAGGCCTTGAACCCGCGGCTCAATTTTCTTGTTTCGCGTGCCGAAGCGGATGCAGCCGAAGCGTTAGCCGCATTGACGAGCCTGACCCATCCTGCCGCTTTTTCCGGCTTGCCGTTCCTCGTCAAGGAAGGGGTTGGCATGAAGGGGCAACCTGCCGCGATGGCCAGCCGCCTGGCCCGGGATCTGCGTTGCGATGCAGACGTTGAACTGGTATCGCGCCTGCGTCGTGCTGGTGTGGTAGTCCTTGGCAGCACAACTGTTCCCGAGTTCGGCAGCTCACCGACCACCGAGCCGCTGTTGCACGGACCGGCACGCAACCCATGGAATCCGGAGCACTCGACCGGAGGCTCCTCCGGCGGAGCTTCAGCGGCGGTCGCCGCCGGCATCGTACCCGTGGCGCAAAGTTCGGATGGAGGAGGATCTATCCGAACGCCGGCACATTGTTGCGGAGTGGTGGGCTTGAAGCCAACTCGCGGGCGCACGCCGGTGGGGCCCAATGGCTACGGCGGCATGTTCGGGATGACGACCGGGCATGTTACTACGCGTTCGGTGCGGGACTCGGCGGCGTTTCTGGACGTGCTGCAAGGCGCCGAGCCTGGTGCCGTTTACCGCATCGACGCGCCACAGCGGCCGTACCTACAGGAGGTCGGCACCGACCCCGGACGCTTGCGCATCGCCTTTTCCACGACCAGCCCCTCGGGCGTTCCCGCGCATGCGGATTGCGTGCTTGCCGTAAATGAGGCCGCGCATCTATGCGACGACCTTGGGCACCACGTGGAGGAAGGCGCGCCGACGTATGACTGGGAAATGTTCCAAGCTGCGTTCCGCGATATGTGGGCCACCATCCCACCGTTTTCGGTCGCGACACTCGAAGCCGCGACTGGTCTCAAGGCGGGGCCGGATACGCTCGAGTCGACCAATCTGCTGATACTTGAGCACGGCCGTCGGTTGTCTACGGAACAAATCGGACGCTCCGCCGCGCGCCTGTTTCAGATCGCCCGTGAGGTCGAGATGTTCTTTGAATTGTGGGATGTCCTGATCACGCCGGTGAGCCTTACACCCGCACCCCGACTCGGGGTCATCGACGCCAACGGGCCGCACCCGACCACCGCCGACTGGTTCGACATGTCCATCGGTCGGTTCGCGGCGTTTACGCCCATCTTCAATGCCAGCGGGCAACCGGCGATGTCATTGCCGCTGGCGATGAGTTCGCAAGGCTTGCCGATCGGGGTGCAATTCGCCGCCCGTGTCGGCGACGAGGCGACGCTGTTCAGGCTCGCCGCCCAGATCGAAGCCGCCCGTCCGTGGGCGCAACGCAAGCCGCCCCTGCACGTTTGTAGCCTGGACAAATGACATGACCTCCCTATTGTCTCTCGACCTTCTCGACACGCGCCTGAAACCCTTATGCAATGCCTACCTGGGATCCGCGCAAGTCCCTGGCGCCTCGATCGCGGTGGTCGCCGGCGACAAAGGCTACCACTACGCCTACGGGGTGAAGTCCATCGCCACCGGTGAGCAGGTCACGGCGCAAACCGGGTTCAATATCGGCTCCTGCTCGAAGTCCTTTGTCTCCGCCACCGTGGCCTCATTGGTTGCGGAGGGCCTAGCCACTTGGGACGATCGCATTGCGAAGTACGTTCCCGAATTTCAACTCTATGACCCGGCGATCACACAACAGGTGACCCTGCGCGACCTAAGTGGAAATCGGCTGGGCTTGCCACGCGAGGGCCTGGCCGAAATGGGGTTCGATCCCACTCTGCCTTCCAGCCACGCCTTTGAGAGCCTGCGCTACACACAGCCGAGCCATCCATTTCGAGATCGCTTCACCTATGTTAACCCCGGACACACCGCCAACGCGGTTGCCGCTGGTCGTATCACGGGTCGGGGGTATCTCGCCACGTTGCGCGAGCGCATTTTGAGTCCCCTAGGCATGAACGGGACCTCCGGCGGAGTCGCCGCGCGCGACGAACTGAGCGATCAGGCATCCTGGCACACACTGATCGAAGGCGATGTGGTGGGTATCGACACCGTATTTACCGATCACTACCTGGGATCGGGCGGCATGGTCGTTCCGGGAATCGACGCGCTACAGTGGCTGCGCCTACAGTTGAATGCAGGCACCGTGGACCATCAGCAGATCGTCGCCCGCGACGCCCTGCTGGAAACGCACATGGCTCATTCCGCTGCCCGGCCAGGCAAGGATCTCGTGAGCCTGATCTACCCTGGCGCCCACCTTGGTTCCTACGCCCTCGGTTGGGCGGTCTCCGATTTTGAGGGACACCCGCTGGTTTGCCATTCCGGCAGCGACCTGGGCGTGACCGCCATGACTTTGTTGCTGCCCAAGGCGGGAATCGGCATCGCCGTATACTGCAACCTGGCGACGGGAAACACTGTGTCAACGGCCTATGCCTTGGCAGCGACCCTGCTTGGGCTTGGCCCGCGCGACTGGGACGCGTACTTTGCGGCGATGGCGCCGGCTCCGGAGGCGCCGACATCCACCGAGCGATCTCCCGCACTGTCGGATCCCGGCCCCTATCTGGGTATCTACCGGCATCCGGCCGACGGACCGTTGGTCATCGAGCGCAGCGGCAATAACCTCCAAGGGAACCTTACCAACGGCTACCGCATGGCGTTCACTCTGGTACCGGAAGACGAGCACCGCTTCGAGTTCCGATTTAGCCAGCACGAGTGGCAGGCAAGCGCGTCGCGGCTCAAGATTGGTTTGGTGTTCACTGTCATCGGTGGGTTGGCCGAGAAAGTTGAAGTCGTCGGCGGCCCTTGCAACGGGCGCATATTCGATCGCGTTGAGGAAACGCCATGAAAATCCAGGTGCCGCACGGCCCCACCGGCGAAAACATCAAGCTGTGGACACTGTGGCTGTTTGCCGCGCCCAATCTGGCGCTGGCAATCATGCATGTCCCGGTCAACATGGTGTTGCCGGCCTTCTATGCCAAGCACACCCAAATCAGCCTTGCGGCGATTGGCACCGTATTGCTCCTCGGCCGGCTGTTCGACGCTGTGACCGATCCATTGGTCGGCTTTCTGTCGGACCGCAGCCACACCTCGTTCGGCCGGCGCAAACCATGGATTGTGGCCGGTCTACCGCTGGCGTGCATCGCCGTCGTGTTCCTCTTCACGCCGCCTGCCGACGCCGACGCGGCATACTTTCTGACCTGGAGTGTGCTGTTGTTCGCCGGCTGGACGCTGATCGAGATTCCCTACGCCGCGTGGGCCACCGAACTGTCTCGTGGTTACCAGGAACGCAGTCGCATCGTGACCATCCGCAACACCTTCGGCTTTGTCGGCGGGTTGCTGTTCATGGCTTCGCCCCTCTTGCTGTCGCGGTGGACCGGGACGACCGAAATCGGGCCCGAAGCCTTGGCAATTGCGGGTTGGGTGGTCGCCATTTCGCTACCCCTGTTGATGGTCGTTACCGTTATCAAAGTACCGACAGGACCACAGGTGTCGGTGTTGTCTACCACGGCCAGGAGCCTGCTCTCGGCCATGCTCATCAATAAGCCGCTGCGTTTCTACGCGGCGGTGACGATGGCCATCGGGATTGCGACGGGTGCCTGGGGCGCCAGCGTGCTCCTGTTCGCGGACTCGTTCGGTCTGGGCGGCGAATTTCCCTTGATATTGATGACGGCGTGGGGAACCGTGGTATGTGTTGCGCCGCTGTGGCTGAAATTGAGTTACCGGATCGGCAAGCAACGCATCTGGGCGCTGAGTTTGCTGCTCTCCGGCCTCGTTACGCCCCTGGCCTTCTTCGTTTCGCCCGGCCCAACGGCGCTACCCCTGTTCCTGGTCTACGTATTTGTGCTCGGCGCCATCGAGGCGGCCTGGCTGGTCGCGCCGTTGGCCGTGTATGGCGATGTGATCGACTACGACACGCTCAAGAGCGGAGCCGATCAGGCCGGCAGCTATTTCGCCATTTATGGTCTGCTGCTCAAGGCGGCCCAGGCCATTGGGGGCGGTATTGCCTTCTGGATACTGAGTCTGGTCGACTACAACGTCAAGGGCGGGAACACCGACTCGCAGATGCTCGGCCTGTACCTGTCGTTTTGCATCCTGCCTTCAGTGATTCGGGTGGCGATGAGCCTGGCGGTGCTCAAATTCCCGATTGACGCGCGGCGGCATGGCATCATCCTGCGGCGCATTGAAAGCCGTGCGGCGCGGGCGGCGGGAGCCGGCTCGTGAAAAGTTGCGCGAGAGATCCAATGAACCTGAGCGTGCATCTCGAAACCTGGCCGAGGCTTCGGCCGTTACGCATTACCGGCCACGAATGGGAATCGAGCGAAGTTGTCGTCGTCGAACTCTCACGCGACGATCTTGTCGGCCGGGGCGAGGCAGCGGGCGTCTACTATCTGGACGAGACGACCGCGAGTATCCGCGCACAAATCGAACAGGTTGCCGATGAAATATGTGTCGGCATAGATCGTCTATCCTTGCTGTCGCTGCTGCCCCCCGGCGGGGCGCGCAATGCGGTCGACTGCGCGTTGTGGGATCTTGAGACGCAGTCTTCCCGGCGTAGCATTTGGCAACTGACCGGTGTCCCAGCCAAACCACTGGAGACCGTGTTCACTATCGGGATCGAAGACACACTAGAAGCGATGGCGCGGCAGGCAATCGCCGCAGCGGCATACCCATTGCTCAAGATCAAGCTTGACGGTGTCGAGCCACTGGAACGTCTGCGCGCCATCCGCAACGCGCGACCCGATGCGCGCATCGTGGTGGATGCCAACCAGGCGTGGACACTTACGCAACTCACAACGATCGCCCCCGCATTTGCGGCGCTTGGCGTGCAGATGATCGAGCAGCCGTTGCCTCGCGGCGCGGATACGGATCTTGAGCATTACCGATCGCCGGTGCCACTTTGCGCCGACGAGTCGTGCCTGCATATCGGCGAACTCGGCGCGGCCGCGCGCCGCTACCAGATGATCAACATCAAGCTCGACAAGACCGGAGGGCTCACGCATGCGCTGGAACTTGCGTCAGCCGCGCGTACGCACGGACTCGGCGTGATGGTCGGTTGCATGGGCGGCACATCGCTCGCCATGGCGCCGGCATTCGTGCTCGGATGCGTGAGCGACTTCGTCGATATCGACGCGCCGCTGAGCCTGAAGTGTGATCGACTGCCGGCTTTGGCCTACCAGGGAAGCACGGTGAGCGTCTTCAAACCCGAGGTATGGGGTGGTGCAGGCCGTCAGCCGGAGAATCACGCGAATCAACCTGCTTCAACCAAAAAGTAGAGAATGATGCCGACAATAGTGACACTTGCCGAGTGGGAAGCGCGGGCAGTCAAGATCGCCCGCGATACACGCCCGTTCATTGGAGGTCGGCGCGTGGAGGCGCAGACTTCATCCTGTTTCGAGACTTTCAATCCGCATGATGGTTCGGTGGTGGCGAAATATCCAGGATGCGGAACCGCGGATGTGAGCCATGCGGTGACCGCCGCAAGGGAGGCGTTCGAGTCCGGCTCCTGGTCGTCGCTGGCACCGTCTCAACGTGCGGCGGTCCTGAGCAAATTTGCCGATTTGATCGATGCGGCTCATGAAGAACTGGCGCTGGCCGATTCGCTGGAAATGGGCAAGCCGATCAGACAATCTGTGCAGGATGTAAGAGTGGCCGCCGACTCCATGCGGGGAATCGCGGGGATGGCCGACAAGCTTCACGATGCCGTGTTGCCGAGCGCGCCCAGCGCTTTGTCGATCAATCAGCGAGTGCCGCATGGGGTTGTCGCGGCGATTGCGCCGTGGAATTTTCCGATGAACGTGGCGGTAAATAAAATCGCTGCTCCGTTGGCGGTCGGTAATTCAGTCGTTCTCAAACCGTCCGAAATCGCATCCTTGAGCTGTCTGCGCCTCGGTGATCTTGCAGTCGAGGCGGGTATTCCTCCCGGTGTCTTGAATGTCGTGCCCGGGTTGGGAGGCGAAGCCGGGAAGCCCCTGGCCTTGCACATGGATGTCGATTGCCTCACTTTTACCGGGTCGACGACGATCGGCCAGCAGATACTCCAACATGCGGGGCAATCTAACCTGAAGGTCGTGTTGCTGGAATGCGGAGGCAAGTCCCCGCAGATAGTGCTGGACGATTGCGGCGACATGGATGCGCTGGCGGAATCGATGGTCCAGGGTTTTGTCTGGAATTCGGGCCAATTGTGTGTCTCCGGTACGCGCATTCTGGTCGCACGATCGCTGAAAAGTGAATTGTTGCCGCGATTGGTCAAGGCGGTGAAAGCACGTCAACTTGGATCACCACTGGATCCAAATACCGATCTGGGTCCGGTCGCCACTCCTGCACTTCGGGAACGGATTTCACGGTTTGAGCAACAGGCAGTTTCTCAGGGGGCCGTTTCGCATTCCAGCGAGGCACTACTGTCGGATCTTCCCGGCAATGGCTGTTACGTCAAGCCAAGCTTGCTTACCGATGTCAACGATGTCATGGAGGTAATGCGGGACGAGGTGTTCGGCCCGGTTGCCGGGGTGATGTGGTTCGACTCGCCTGAAGAGGCCGTGCGTCTTGCGAACAACACGCGCTACGGCCTTGCCGCGACCGTATGGACCGCCGACATCCCGCTGGCCCATCGTCTCGTGCGAGAACTCAAGGCCGGAATAGTGGTTGTCAATACGGTCGCTCAACCCACGGATCCATTGGTCAGTGGTGCCTCCTGTGAGCCAATGAAGATGTCTGGCTTCGGCGTGGAGGGTGGCATGGGCGGCTTGCTTTCTTATACACGGATGCGCAACCTGACATTCCAGTTCGGTTGAGAGTACCCGCTCGGGCTCGGCCGGCTCTCCTAGCGCATGATAATCTGCCAGTTCCAGTATTCAGTAGGTCCGGAAGCGGCAGACATTTCTCCGGTTCCGGGCAGTGATGTCTCTTGCGATGCTGGTCACCGCATTCCCGCCTTTCTAAACCAACCTACCCAATCGGGTAGGTCGCCTATCGATTCTCTCCTTGACCTACTCCACGCGCGCCTTGTTGATGGCCGGGCGCCTTCCATAGAATCGGAGCCGCTATCGATGGTCCAGGTGATTTTCCGGTGTTCTCGCCTGGATTCCTAAACTCGAACTACAAACAGGGGGCAGCACTCATGCAAAAACATACATTTCCGGGCCGTCCGTCGCTGATCGTGACGGCGATTGCGTTGGCATTTCCCTTAATCGCGGGCGCTCAGACGACGGCCACGGCACCTGGCGATGCCGGTCGTGTCCAAACTCAAGCTGGGGCCAAAGACGCGCCACAGGTACTGGAAACCATTATCGTCCGGGCGCGCGGCCGCGATGAAACCCAGCAGAGCGTACCGATGTCGGTCAAGGCATTCTCCGCCAAGGCGATCGAAGATGCGGGCATCAAGAGTCCCGGCGATTTCGTCGCCCTCACACCCAATCTCTCACTTGCCGAATCGCAATCCGTCGGGACATCGTTCATGACGATACGCGGCCTGTCGCAGGTGCGCAACGGCGAAGCGCCGATGGCGGTGGTGGTGGACGGGGTGATCCAGTCCGACGCCAAGCAATTTACCCAGGAGCTGTTCGACATTCAAAGCATCGAAGTGCTGCGCGGCCCACAAGGGGCACTGTACGGCAGGAACGCCTCGGGAGGCGCCATCCTGATCACCACCAAGCAGCCGAGCAACAAGACCGGCGGTTTCGGTCAACTCAGCCTCGGCAGCGGCGGAGATAAATCGCTACAGGGCGCGGTCAGCGGCGCGCTGGTCGAAGATCGCGTGCTGTTTCGCCTGGCGGGGAACGTCACCGATCGCGATGGTTACTTCGACAACCTGGCGCAAGGCAAAAAGGCCGATCCGTATGAGAACCAGACGCTGCGGGGGCTCCTGAAATGGAAGGCCAGCGATGCCTTGACCCTGGACCTGCGCGCCAGCACGGTCAGGGACAAGGCCGGCGCCAACAACTTCCAGTATCAACCGACACACCTGTTGGCCGATTGCACGGCGGATCTGGCCAATGCCTTCGATTTCAGCCGGCTCAACGCCGATCATGTGACGCGCACCTTCTGCGCCAACAACACCGGCCGCAACACCCGCGACATGGACGAAGTCACCGTCAAGGCCGACTACGAACTGAACTTCGCCACGTTGACCGGCATCCTTTCGCATAACCATATCAATGAATACGTGGCGGCTGACCAGTTTCCCTACTCGGCCACACGTAATCTCTATGGCCCCGGGCTGGATGGCACACAGACCCAGTTCGTCGACGTCAAGAGCGACTCCTACGAACTGCGCTTGACTTCACCGAGCGCCAAGGGCGTGCGCTGGATGGCGGGAATCTACGGGCTCAAGACCGATCGCTTCATTTCGACCACCACCGGCTCGGATCTGGGCAAGGGCATCACCGACCTCAGTCATGACCCGGCGTTCGCCAGCCCCACCAACCCGACGCTGACCTGGATGGCCGATAACAACCACAATCGCGCCTGGGCGGCCTTTGGCAATGTCGACTATGACCTGACCTCGAAAGTCGAGATATCCGGCGCGTTGCGCTATGACAGCGACGAGCGCGAGCAGGTCATCGATTCACGGCAGACTGCCGGCGTACCGGCCGGATGTGCCGCCACCAACCCGGCCGCCTGCACCAAGACCCAGTCGTTCAGCGCCATGCAGCCGAAGGTCTCCCTGCGCTACAAGGCGGACGACCGGTCGCTGGCTTATGTTTCCTGGGGCAAGGGCTTCCGCTCCGGGCAGTTCAATCAGAGCGGGGTAGGCGCCGCCGCGGCCGTAGCGACGCCACCTGTCGCTGGGGTCCAGGACCAGATCGGGGCGGAAATCACCAAGTCGCTGGAGGCGGGCTACAAGACCGAACTTGCTGGCGGAAAACTGCGTCTCAGCGCAGCGGCGTTCAAGTCTGAAGTCACCAACGCCCCCTACTTCGTCTTCATTGGCGCGGTCGGCGCCCAGGTGCTGGTTGGCATCGACAAGGTCGACTTGATCGGTGGTGAACTCGAAGCGGTGGCGAATTTGGCCCCCGGCTGGGATGCCTATGCCGGACTGGGAATCACCGATAGCGAGATCAAGAGCTACAAGGTCAACCCGGCCCTGGCCGGCAAGCGCGCGCCCTATGTGCCGGACAGGACCGCCAATCTGGGCACCCAATACCGATTCCCGGTGGGCACCAATCTCCGCCTGGTGCTACGCGGCGACATCGTAGCCAAGGGCAAACAATATTGGGATCCTGAAAACAGCACCGCCCGGTCCGCCGTGACGCTGTTGAACCTGCGCGCCGCGCTGGAAGACGCCAAAGGCCAATGGACGGCCGCACTGACCGTCAATAACGCCACCGACAAGGCCTACAACGCCGAGTGGGTGGGTGGCGGTTTCGCGGCCCCGGCATTGCCACGCATCGCTCGCCTGGACCTGCGTTACAACTTCTAATTCAAATCATGTCACTGCATATTTCAACCGACGTTGGCGGCACGTTTACCGATCTGGTGCTCTACGACTATGACCCGAAGACCTTGCGCGGCGAATTGCGCGAGCTGAAGGTCGATACCACGCCGCCCAATTTCGAGCGAGGTGTGCTCGATGCCATCGCCCGATGCGGCGCCGACCTGTCGCAGGTCGCGCTGCTCGCGCATGGCACCACCGTGGTCATCAACGCCCTGACGGAACGGCGCGGCGCACGCACGGCTCTGGTCACCACCCGGGGTTTCCGCGATGTCCTGGAGATCGGGCGCGGCAACCGTCCCGATCTGTTCAACCTGAATTTCACCAAGCCCGTGCCTTTCGTGGAGCGCTATCTGCGCGCCGAAGTGACCGAGAGGATGACCCATCTGGGCAAGCTTCAGACGCCTGTGGCGACCAGCGAGCTGGATGCAATCGCCGAGAGTTTCCGCAAGGAGGGCGTCGAGGCGATTGCCGTATGCTGTCTGCATGCCTATCGAAACCCGGAAAACGAGAAGACCATTGCGGACACGCTGCGACGTTTGTTGCCGGGCGTTCCGGTGGTCGCCTCCCACGAAATCAGCCGGGAGTGGCGCGAATACGAACGCACCAATACGACTGTGGTATCCGCCTTTGTCTCACCGGTGGTGCGCAAGTATGTCGGCGCGCTGCGGGCCGCACTGGATGAGCAGGCATTCTCCGGCAACCTGTATCTTATGCAGTCGAACGGCGGCATGACCAGCAGCGAGGGCGCGATTGCCAACCCGGTGTCCATGGTCGAGTCGGGGCCGGCGAGCGGCATGATCGCGGCCCAGGCCTTGGGCCAGCTCATCGGTGAAGCCAACCTCATCGCCCTCGACGTGGGCGGCACCACCGCGAAGTGCACCTTGATCCACAACGGCCACCTGTCCGTGACGACCGAATACCATATCGAGCGCACCGCCAAACATCCCGGATATCCGATCCAGACCGCCGTCATCGAGTTGGTGGAGATCGGCCAGGGCGGCGGCTCGATCGCCAGCGTCGATGCGGGTGGGCGCCTGCAAGTCGGCCCGCAAAGCGCCGGGGCCAGCCCGGGTCCGGTGGCGTATGGCCGGGGCGGCACGCGTCCCACCACGACCGACGCCAACCTGCTGCTCGGTCGTATCGACGCGGCGCATTTTCTCGGCGGACAGGTGACACCGGACTTGAAAAGCGTGCGCGCATCCTTCGCCCGCCTGGGCCAGCCGCTCGGCCTGGGCGAGATCGAGGCGGCGCAGGGTGTGCTGCGGCTGGCCAACGCCAACATGGTCAACGCCCTCAAGCTGGTGTCCACCAACAAGGGGTACGACCCGCGCGACTTCACCTTGATGGCCTTTGGCGGCGGCGGCGCGCTGCACGCTCTCGAACTGGCCGAGGAGTTACATATTCCGCGCGTCATCATTCCCACCCACGCGGCGGTGTTCTCCGCCTGGGGCATGCTGCTCACCGACATCCGGCGCGACTACACCCTGACCGATTTGCGCGTCGTCGCACCCGGCGTGGAAGCGGCGTTGCGCGCCACTTACGCGGCCATGGAAGAGCAGGCGCGCAACGACTTCGCCAGCCAGGCGATGAACCAGGCGGAATTGCGCTTCGCCCATTACGCGGACTTGCGCTATCTGGGGCAGGAGCATACGGTCAAAGTCCCGGTGGATCTATCGGCACTCGATTCCGGGCGGGGAATTTCAGCGATCGTCGACCGATTCCATACCGACCATGAGACCCGCTACACCTACCGCCTGCCGGACGCCGGCGTCGAAGTGGTCAACTTTCATCTCGTCGCCAGCGTGCATATCGTCAAACCCAAACCGCAGTTGCGCCAGACGGGCGCTGGCCGCCTGGAAGACGCCCACCTCGGGACGCGCAGTGTCTTCTTCGAACACGACGGCAGCCTGGATGTCGCCATCTACGACAACAACAAACTCGAACCGGGCATGTGCGTGGTCGGCCCGGCGATCATCCAGGACGCTTCGTCGTCGGTGGTGTTGCCGCCACGCCACAAATTGGGCGTCGATTCCTACGGCAATTTGATCATCGATCTGCAACCCGCGCCACAACCGGAGGTCGCATGAGCCCAGTTCAATCCAAGAGCGCACAGGCTGCGCACGGATACGATCCGGTGACCCTGCAAGTCATCAAGGATTCCCTGACCGCGATCGGCCAGGAGATGTTCCAGGTGATGATCCGCACCAGCATGAGCCCGATCATCTACGAGACCACCGACTTTGCGGTGGGGCTCACGGATGCGCGCGGCGAGCTGGTCGCCCAGGGCAACGGTGTCGCCGGGTTTCTCGCCACCCTGGACACCGCCGTGCAAAGCACGCTGCAACACCATCCCGCCGACACCCTGAAATCCGGCGATGTCATCATCACCAACACGCCGTATGAAGGCGGCGGCACCCACCTGTCGGACGTGGTCATCGTCGTGCCTATCCTGGTCGGCGATGAGCTGGTCGGTTTCTCGGTGAACAAGTCGCACTGGACCGAGATCGGCGGCAAGGACGCCGGCAGCGTCACCACCACCGCGACGGAGATCTTCCAGGAAGGGCTGCACCTGCGCTTCGTGAAATTGTACGACGAAGGCCGTTTGGACCAGGGCCTGGTGGAGGTCATCGCCGCCAACGTGCGTATGCCGAACCAGACCATCGGCGACATGCATGCCGGAGTCGCGGCCGCGCGCACCGGAGAAAGGCGCGTGCAACAATTGTTCGAACGCTATGGCATGGCAACCGTGTCGTTTGCCATGGCCGACCTGATGGACTACGGCGAACGCCTGACGCGGGCGCAACTGCGCGAACTGCCGGCCGGCACCTACGAGGCCGAGGATGTGATCGAGGAAGACGGCGCCGGCAATGGCCCGTTCAAACTCAAGGTGAAGGTCACGCTGCGCGACGGCAATATGATTGCGGATTTCACCGGCACCGACCCGCAGGCGCCCGGGCCGATCAATTCCAGCCGCACCGCGCTCGGCACCGCGGTGCGCTGCGCGCTGAAGGCGATTACCGATCCCGATCTACCCGCCAACGGCGGCTGCTTCCGGCCCATCGAGATCATTTGTCCGGACGGCACGCTGGTCTCGGCGCAGAGCCCGGCGCCCGTCTCGATCTACTACGAATCGCTGGTGGCGGTCATCGAGCTGGTCTGGAAAGCGCTTGCGCCGGCCATGCTGGAACGTCTGCCGGCCGGCCACTATCGCTCGGTCGGCGGCACTTTCCTGGCCGGCACCCACCCCGACAGCCAGCAGTTTTTCGTGCTCGGCGAACCGCTGCTCGGCGGCTGGGGGGCGACGCACCAGCGGGATGGGCTGAACGGCATGTTTTGCTGCGCCAACGGGGAAACCTACAACATTCCAGTGGAACTCGCGGAAAGCCGCTACGGCGTGCAGATCGAGCAATACGCTTTCCATCAGGAAGCCGGCGGCGCCGGCCAGTATCGCGGCGGCCGCGGCGTGGTGCTGGATTACCGCGTGACCTCGGATGAAGCTTTTCTCACCGTCACCTACAGCCGGACCGGCACCAATCCTTGGGGATTGAATGGTGGCGGCGAAGGCAGCAGTAACCGCGCCGAAATCCATCGCCAGGGCGGTGCGCTGGAACGACGGACCATGGCGACCGGCGTGCCGGTACAGCAAGGCGAATTGATCCGCATCTTCACCGGCCACGGCGGCGGCTATGGCGACCCCAGGTCGCGCAGCCGGGCAGCCATCCAGCGCGACCTGCGCGACGGCTACATCACACTCGAGCAGGCGCGCGCGGACTACGGTTATGTCTCATGAGGACGCCGGCACAAATCTGAAATCAAAGGAGCCACATGCCAACCCAAGCGACCCCTAACGTGACCTGGCTGGGCCTGGCGACCATCTGGTTCGGCGGCATGATCAGCGTGCCGTCGCTGCTGATCGGCAGCACCTTGATCGCCGGCTTGCCGTTCTGGGACATGCTGGCGGCCGGATTCGTCGGCTTTTCCGTCGTCGTCGCCTACATGGCGCTGGAAAGCGTCGCCGCCGTCGACCAGCGCCTGGACACGGTGGCATTGGCGACCAGTTCGTTCGGCGTCAATGGCGCCAAGATCGTGGTCGGCCTGGCCATCGGAGTTTCCCTGCTCGGCTGGTTCGGCATCCAAAGCGGCATTGCCGGCGGAGCGTTCGCCAAGATTTCCAATCTCTCCTTCGGCTGGCAGGTGTCGCCTTCACTCGCCGCCCTGGGGCTGGGCCTGTTCATGATGCTGATCGCGGTGTTCGGCATCGACTACCTGAAATACCTGAACTACCTCGCCGTCCCTTGCAAGATCGCCTTGGTGGTGTATGCCATGATCGTCGCGTTCCAGGCCCGGAGTTTC
>Ga0172379_10006270_pt1 | contig 16017 bp, 15 predicted proteins | sample GrowelOW334metaG_FD_119756 | JGI IMG/M metagenome (GOLD analysis project Ga0172379, IMG submission 119756) | Groundwater microbial communities from an aquifer near a municipal landfill in Southern Ontario, Canada - Groundwater well OW334 metaG | ecosystem: Environmental > Aquatic > Deep... | reverse complement strand
GGGATACCCACCGAAAAAATGGGGGTTGGCATAAATTACCAGGTAGCTGGGAACTTCCCCGAGATGCAGTGGCATCTCAACACCGATCTTTTTGGCAATGGCTATGCCTGGATCTTCCCCCACCAGGACACGGCCTCCATTGGCGTATACGCCCGACGCAGCACCAGTAAACCCGGGATGTTGTTGAACAGCCTGCACCAGTGGGCCGCAGAGCACGGCCATGAACTCAAGTCCCGTCAGCCCCAGGCGGCCCTGATCAACTCCGACTTTCGCGGCTGGCATTTCAACAACCGCTTTCTGATTGGCGACGCGGCAGGTCTTGCATCAGGCCTCACCGGCGAGGGCATCTATTCCGCCATCGTTTCCGGCAAAGAAACCGCACGCACCATCCTGGACGGGGGATATGAAAGCAAAGAGATGGCCCAACTCATCAAAAAACACCACCAGCATACCCGTATTCTCGGGCTGGCATCCGGCGGTAAATTAGCGAGCAAACTTGTTTTGGAAGCCCTGATTTTCTGTCTACGCACCGGCCTTCTTCCTTTTAGCGCCCTGGAAATGGGAATTGACCAACCCTCATGAAGGACTTCCCCGTGAACCCTGAGCCAAACAAAAACAAAACCAGGTTGTTCAACATCCTGTTCATCGTCGGCTGCACAGCCATCCTTGTTTTTCTACTCAAGGCGCCGCCAGAATCAACCACCAAGCTGCCCCAAGATGAAATCCACCTGAAATTCTACCCCATGGACAAAAAGGAGGCTGAAAAACATTGCGGCGCCTGCCATGCCCCGGAAGGCCAGGCTCCTCTCCCGAAAGGCCATCCCCCCAAATACCGGTGTCTCTTCTGCCACAAGAAATACAAGTAAGATGAATGCCCTGACTATTTCTCTACCAGACCTGTGTAACACCCTTGCCCTGGGCCGCTATCTCGGAGAAACCGCCCGCTCCGGCGAAATAATCACCCTGGCCGGCTCCCTGGGGACCGGAAAAACCACTCTCACCCAGGCCATCGGCCAAGGCTTGCAGGTACCCCTATCCTGCTATATAACCAGCCCCACCTTCAGCCTCCTGCACGAATATCCTGGGCGGCTCCCCCTCTATCATCTGGATCTCTACCGGTTGAGCGATGAATCGGAGATCGAGGATCTCGGCCTGCTGGAATATCTCTACGGAACAGGACTCAGCGTGATCGAATGGCCGGACAGACTGGGTAGCCTTATGCCTGAGGAACGGCTCCATATTGAGCTGGAGATGCTGAACGAAACAGCGCGGCTGGCGGAAATTACCGGACATGGCGGGGCGTGGGAGGAAAAAATTGCCACGCTACGGACCGACCAGAAGTGGCGGCAGCTGAGCAGCAACGGCTGAAATAACGGGGATCGAAAAGAATCAGGAAGGATCTTTGTTTTCCAGGCAGGAGGTCTGCGGCATCATCTCGTTAAGGATCATGGACAGCTTCGCCTTGATAATGGGCTTGGTGAGAAAACCGTTCATCCCTGCCGCGTAACAGGCAGTCTCATCCTCTTTTCTGGCGTGGGCCGTGAGCCCGACTATAGCCAGCGGCTGTTCCAACGCACGCAAACCGACATAGCCCTGCCGCAGGGCCGGATCGGCCTCAATCGCCCGGATTCTTCTGGTGGCCTCCATACCGTCCATATTGGGCATCTGGACATCCATCAGAACAAGATCAAAAGCCTGATGCTGGAGATGCTCCAGGGCTTCTGCCCCATCGGAGGCCACCTCGACCTCATATCCTTGCCGGGTGATCAGGATGCTGGCTAGCCGCTGGTTGACCGCATTATCCTCAACCAGAAGAATTCTCCCTCCGCTCACATTTTTCTCACGCCCCGCTTCCCTATGCTCTTGCAAAGAAATAATTTCTGCCGGGGCCTCTTCCAGGGGAATTACGAAATAAAAGGTGCTGCCCTTGCTCACCTCACTCTCCACCGCGAGACGACCACCCATGAGTTCGACGAGTTGGAGGCAGATGGCCAAGCCCAGGCCAGTACCCCCGTACTTCCTGGTGGTTGAGCCGTCGGCCTGGGTAAATTTTTCAAAGATCGCCTCAACCCTGTCGGCGGGAATGCCTATCCCGCTGTCATGCACCGAAAACCGGCTGACAATCTGGCCAGCGGCTTCTCGCTCATAATCAACCCGAATATCGACCCCGCCCTGCTCGGTAAATTTCATCGCATTTCCGGCCAGATTGATCAAGATCTGGCGCAGCCGGTTACTGTCCCCCATTATTCTTTTCGGGATACGGCTGTCAATCTTACAGGCGACGACAACCCCCTTTTCCCTCGCAGGAATCTTGAACATGGCAACCACGTTGTCGACCACCTCGGCAAGATCAAAGGGCGAACGTTCAAGTTCGAGTTTTCCCGCCTCGATTTTTGCCAGATCAAGGATATCGTTGATCAGGGTCAGCAGGCTCGTCGCAGATTGACTGATGGTTCTGGCATAATCGAGCTGTTCTTCGGCCAAGGGGGTTTCGGATAGGAGCTCGCTAAAGCCGATGATGGCATTCATGGGCGTCCGCAACTCATGGCTCATATTGGCCAAAAAATCGCTCTTCAACCGACTGATCTCCTCAAGCCGAGCATTGGCCTCCCGCAATTCAGCAGTTTGTTGGGCTATTTCGCTTTCAAGCTTCCTGGCATACTCTTTTTCACGATCCTGATTGAGCCGGTACTGACGGTAATTATCCTCAATAAGCTTGCCGTGCTGCTGTTGGAGGATGTTGATCTGTCGGACTGACTGTTCATGATCGGCGACAAGCATCTCCCGCTCCTGTCTGGACAGGGCAAGATCAATGGTATTCTGCAACAGGGTGGTGAGTGCGGAACCTGACCGCCAATCATCTTCCGGGGCCGCAGCGCAAGAAATAATCAGCACCACCGACAGTTTGGCGAGATGCACCGCATGACAACGGGTGCCGTCATCCGCCTTGCCCGCGACAAAACCATCGGCCGCTCTTGCCTCTTGCACCAACCGTTCCCGCACCGGCGGGGCAAGCGCCAAGGGACGCGCCCCATCAAACAATGCGCCGGCCTCACTCACTAGGAGCATCTCCGCCTCTGGTAACAACGCATTGAGAATCGTCAAAAAACTTTGCAGTTCCTCGTTGGCGTCGATCAGTTCATCGAATATGGAGTCAAATGTAGGCTCGGTCATCAGCGCTTCACTCACTCGCTTCATACAGCTCTTTGGCCTTGGCCATTTCCCCAGGCAAATCCCTGATGATAATCTTGTAATCCGCCATCTTCTCTTTCACATGCTCCGTAAGTTCAGGGGGCAAGGACTCGATGGGCCCGGGAATTGCCCAGTACTGCATCTTTCCCGCCATGAATTCAGCCAGCTGCAAAATACTACCGGTGCTGGAAACATCTTTCACCTGTTTGGAAAGATGATGCGACTTAATGGACCGAAGCACTTCTTGGGGCAAGCCCCATTCCTTGGTAAGAAGATAGCCCACCTCGGTATGATCCGCGCCGATGGCATTGCGCTCACACTCAGTCAGGGTTCCCTTTCCCTCCCGGAAAGCCTTGCAGGCTTCGCGCAACTGCTCCCCGACTATCTGATTCTCAACGATGAGTCCGATATCGTGAATGATGCCGGCCAGAAAAACATCCTCCCCATCCTTGCCAAAAATACGCTTGGCAATCATTCCCGAAAGGATGGCCACGGTGGCGGAATGCAGCCAGAGTTTCTGGGCCGAGAAATCAGGATCGTCGCCCTTGAACATCCCGCGAAGGCCTTCGATCGCAACCAGATTGCGAAGCTGCTTCATGCCGGCAAAAACCACAGCCTTTGAAATGGATTCGACCTTCTGAGATAAGCCGAAATAGGGGCTATTGACCAGACGCAACAGCCGAGTGACCAAAACGGGATCGAGCTTGATGATCTCCTCGAAATCCTGCATTGTGCTATGATCGTCATTGACCAGTTGGGTCACCTTGATCGCCACATGCGGGAGCGTTTTAAGCTCGGTAAATTTTCTCAGTATATCTTTGGCGCTGGGCATGGCTCAACCAGGCGAATTCAGGGAAGATTTCCCCCCTGCTACATGTGCACTTTCTTCCCCAAGCGCTCTCATTGCAAACCGTCAAAGGCCTTGAGAAGGACGGCGAGCTGGGCCGCGAGCTCTTTTCCCTGGGATAGATCGCCAGCTCGGCCTTTTTTTTCAAGCTCGGTCGCGATTTTGCGCACGCCCTCCACCCCGAGACTGGCCGAGGCCCCCTTGATGCTGTGCGCTGCGTCAGCTACGGCCACCGCGTCTTCCGCAGCAAGGCCGTCATTGATCCGCGCCAGATCAGAGGCGGAAGATTCGTGAAAGAGCACCAGAAGCTCCGCCAGCATCTCTTCGTCGTCCCCAGACTGCTGCAAGGCAAAATTTCTATCCCAATCAAGGTCTGCCATCTCTGTTCCTTATCCATAAATTTGGCGGTCGCCACAGCCGAGAAACAAAACGGCAACGACTGCAGCAATCAAATCAATTCCAGAATCAATAAATGTATCATACCGAAAGCGTTACGGATCAGCAAATGTATAAATGGAAAAATTATATCACGGGCTTTCCCGCCGTACAGGAGAAAACAGTGAAGGCCTACACCCCGGCCAATACCGCCTCTATCCTGGCAAAAGGAACAACTCCGGCCCTGAGCAAACAGACCTTGCCCTCTTGATACCCCAGAAGGGTAGAACCACGACCACCCGGAGTTTTGCCGCCATCAAGAACGGCGTCCACCTCCGGTCCCAGCTGATCACGGACACCGCTGGCCGCTATCGCAGCCGGATATCCGGAAAGATTAGCGCTGGTCGCAGTTATTGGCTGACCAAAGGCCCTGACAAGCTGCCGGGCCACGGGATGGGAAGACACCCGGACCCCGATGGTGCCCCGGTGCCCGGTGAGCATCTCCGGTAATGATGCCGCCCCCGGAAAAACCAGGGTCAATGGGCCAGGCCAAAATTTTTCCATGAGAAGGATAAAGGGAGAGGGGGTCTCCGCGACCAAACTGGAAAGCTGAGAGACATTGTCAACAATCAGCAAAACCGGTTTATCGGCAGAACGCCCTTTCAGGGTGAAAAGACGGGAGAGGGCCGCCTGATTGAAAGGATCAACCGCCAGCCCATAATATGTTTCAGTGGGAAAAGCGACAACCCCGCCAGCCCGGAGGACCGCACAGGCATTGGCCAAGGCCTCGTCTGTCACTTGGGATTCCGCCACAATTTATCACAGGCTCCCGACAAGCCGCTGCGCCTTTTCCTCAACCTCACGGGCCATCTCTTCTTTAAAAGCAGCAAGTCTTGCCGCCAGTTTTTCATCAGCAAGCGCCAGGATCTGCGCCGCAAGAATAGCACCATTTTTCGCCCCGGCCTTGCCGATGCCCATGGTGGCCACCGGCACCCCTGGCGGCATCTGCACCGTGGAAAGCAGGGCGTCAAGACCGTTTAAGGAGGAAGAATCCACCGGCACCCCGATAACTGGCAAGGTGGTGTGGGCAGCCAAAACTCCAGCCAGATGGGCAGCCATCCCGGCGGCGGCGATGATAATTTTCAGGCCGCGCTCCTTGGCGCTACTCGCATATTCCATGGCCCGCGCCGGACTGCGATGGGCCGAAGCCACCGTTATTTCAAAAGGGATATCCATCTTCTTTAAAAAATCCATGCAACCCTGCATAACCGGCAGATCAGAATCACTGCCCATGACAATGCCCACCATAGCTATTCTCCTTTTCGACCCAAGGCCTTGCGACCGATATCCTTGCGGTAATAACAGCCGTCCCAGCTGATCTCTTCCGTAGCCTTGTAAGCCTTGGCAATGGCCTCCTGCACCGTGTCACCAATGGCGGTCACTCCCAACACCCGCCCGCCGTTGGTGACAACAGTATCGCCCTGCAATGCAGTACCAGCGTGAAAAACCACCACATCCTGATGCTGTCCCGCCTTCGCAAGGCCGTCAATGGCCTTGCCATTTTCGTACTTCCCGGGATACCCTCCTGCCGCCATGACCACACAGACTGTGGGCCGCGGGTCGATCTCCAGGGAAATCTCGGCCAGGCGGCCATCAACCACCGCTTCCATGATCTCCACCAGATCGGTTTTAAGCCGCATGAGCAGGGGCTGGGCCTCGGGGTCACCGAAACGGCAGTTGAACTCAAGCACCTTGACCACCCCCTTGTCGATCATTAGGCCAGCGTAGAGCACGCCCTTGTATGGGCAGCCTTCCGCGGCCAGGGCCTTGACCGTCGGCAGCATCACCGTTTCCATAACCTCCCGGTGCAGGGCCTCGGTCACCACCGGCGCCGGGGAATAGGCACCCATGCCGCCGGTGTTCGGGCCTTTGTCTCCATCAAAAATCGCCTTATGATCCTGAGAGGTTGGCAGGGGCAGAACCGTTTTTCCATCGGTAAAGGCCAGAAAAGAGGCCTCCTCCCCACGGAGAAACTCCTCGACCACCACCCGATTACCGGCCTCGCCAAAGGCCTTCTCCTTCATGAACAGGTCCACCGCCGCCTTGGCCTCGGCGATGGTCTGGGCCACAACCACGCCCTTACCCGCAGCCAGGCCATCTGTCTTGACGACCAGCGGGGCGACCTGTTTTTCAACATATCGAAGCGCCTCATCCCTGTCCGTAAAGGTCGCGTAAAAAGCAGAGGGGATATGATATTTCTCAAGCAGATCCTTCATGAAGACCTTACTGCCTTCAAGGGTGGCGGCTTTGCGCCGAGGGCCAAAAACCCGCAGTCCTTTTTCTTCAAAATGATCGACAATTCCGAGGGCAAGTGGTACTTCTGGCCCAACTACGGTGAGGCTGACCCCTTCCGTCCGGGCAAAATCCGCCAACGCATCAATATCGGTGGCGCTGATCTTGACGCAGGTTGCCAGGCCGCTGATCCCGGCATTGCCTGGCGCGCAAAAAATCTTCGTTACCCTGGGGCTCTGCCGCAATTTCCAGACCAGAGCATGTTCCCTGCCCCCCGAACCAACAACCAAAATTTTCATCAAAAATCTCCTCGGCTTCTTAACTAAGATGGTCTATTATCCCCTTGGAGTCATTAGAAAATGATCCAAAAATGGAGTAGATTATTTTACTCCAAAACCGGCAGGCAAGAAAGCATTAATTGCCTGCCATTTCTGCACCTGCCAGCAAAAATCATTCTCGCAGAAGGAGATTTTTTTGCCTTGACACCCGTCCCTTCCCCTTCTATGATAGGCCAAAAAATGAATGAATACACATTCATAAGATAACAGGCTTATCGCCTCCACCTCTGCTTACCACTGCTGAATCCATGAGAACATCGGACAAACATTCAAAGATTATCGAAGCGGCCATCACCGTTTTTGCCAGAAAAGGGTTTTTCAGCGCCCGCATTTCCGACATCGCCAAAGAAGCCCAGGTTGCCGATGGGACCATCTATCTGTATTTCAACAACAAATACGACATCCTCATTTCACTGTTCGAGGAAGAAATCGGCAAAATCATCCTGGAGGTCAAACTTCTTATTGAAAAAGAGAGCGACCCCCGGACGATGCTCCATATTTTCGCTCTGCACCACATGCAACTCATGGAGGAGAAAAAAGAACTTGCCGAAGTTCTACAGATGGAGTTGCGTCAGAGCAACAAATTCATGAAAGAGTACAGAAATACGAAGTTTATTGAATATGTGGATGTGGTTTCCGCCATTGTCCACAAAGGCCAGGAGGAAGGGGTTTTCCGAAAAAGCCTCCTGCCGGGCGTGTTCAAGCGAGCATTTTTTGGGGCTCTGGATGAAACATCCAGGCTTTGGGTTCTGTCGCCGGACCACCACTATACCATTGCCGAAGCAGCCCGACAAATCAGCGATATCTTCATTTCCGGAATCATGACTGAGAATCAATCCTGATTCCGGCCCTCAAACACATCTTCGGCTACACATCTGATTCTCTGGCAAGACGAAGAAACAACACCTCGCCAAATCACGCCCGCTCCGGCGGCTTGATATCCATAACCTCCAGTTGCCGCACCCCGCCCGGCGTTTTTACGGTTATCTCGTCACCCACGCTTTTCCCGATCATTGCTTGACCAATGGGGGAAAGCACCGAAATGCTACCCGTACTTACGTCCGCCTCTAACGGCCCCAGAAGCTGATACCGTATCTCGTCATCCGTATCCAGATCAACCAGGGAGACAACTGTACCAAAAACCACCCGAGAACAGTCCACGCTTGAGCAGTCAATAACCTCAGCCCGACCGAGCTTATCCTTGAGCTCCATGATTCGCCCTTCGATATGCCCTTGACGCTCCTTCGCCGCGTGGTATTCGGCGTTTTCCTTCAAATCGCCGTGCCCCCGTGCCACCTCAATCGCCTCAATGACCGCAGGCCGCTCTTTCTTCAGCAGCCGATCCAGTTCTTGACGCAATCTGGCATATCCCTCCTGAGACATGGGAATACGCACAACCATAACACCCTCCTTGCCGAGGCAATAGCTCTAAAAGCAGTTGTTCAAAATGTGTAATATTGGGATATTGTGATCGGTGGCAGCGCCAACGGCATAAGAAACCAGCGTTCCGTATCCATCCATGGAACGAACTACGCGAGGCCACCATGGCCGTCGTAACAAAATGGATCACAGTAGCAGCACCGCTAATCTGCTAGCAACAACGAGGCTTTCTCGTCGCTGGCAACACTGTTGTGGCTCCTAAAAAAAATAGCCGTTTTCCCGGCAGGCAATCACAGCAGCGATTGTCCCGGACAAAACGGCCCCCTTTTCAACACATCCCCTTCCCGACACGCTTCGGGGATACGGAGCGACGGGACAACAATAAGACATCAATTAGCACACAGCAAAAAAGATTGCAAGCGAAAGCGCACCGCAGAAACCAGACGACCTACCAGCGATAAACAGCCGAAAGAAAAAGCTCCTTGACCCGGTACTCCGGGCCTGAAGTCAGCTCTGTCGTTGCGGCAAGAATAACCTGCGGGACACACTCCACAAAAAAACCACCCTTCCAAGTCTGCATAGCATACCCCTTTTCATCATAGACCACCGCATATTCAAGATCGTAATACCGAGGAACCCCGCGGCGAAACTGATCATCGGAGAGCTGATGCTTAAAATATACACTGAAGCGGTTCTGCCAGTAATTCATCGGTGTCCAGTATGGATGATCGAAGGAGGCAAAGCCATCCGACTGTAGGGGGCCTTCGCCTCTTCCCTCTGTAGTGTCCTTAAAATCGTACGTATAGCTGAACTTTAACAGTGCCGGTTCAAAAAAAATCAGATAGGCAGCCCAGAGATCATAACCCTTCATGGCATTATCGTCGGAAAAACTGGAATAGAGATATCCCCCCCCCGCCTGGACACCGCGAACCATGTCCAGCACAAAATCCGCCTTATAATCCTGCTGCACGATATTTCGCCCGAGGCTGGCAAGGGTATCATGCTTGACATCCCGGCCATAGGAAAGAATCCCGGTCAGCCGGTCTCCCAGGCGACCCTCTGCGGCCATCTCAAGAAGAGCGGTGTCGGGCTGGCCGTTATCCAACAGCTCCGACCCTGCCCCGCCGCGCAGGAGAAGCTGCTCGTTAACATTCGCGGCATAGGAAACAAGGGCACGGGTTCCCCGAATCTTGCCATTGCCACCAGGGTTCTGGTACTCAAGTCGAGCAAGATTCACCTCCAGGTCATGCTGTAGATAGGGCGAGTATTGCAGGCTGGTTCCTTCCCAGCTTTTTCTGATCGCCTTATAGCCCTCCCTGCCCTCCTCCTTAAGATAACCATACCCCAAAGTAGCCCGGGGCCGACGCTTCAATTCGTTTCTCTGTCTGGCCTCAGCCAGACCAGAAAAATCACCCCCCGCGGCGTTTATCTCCTCATAGAGCGCCGCCTCATGGCCTAGCTGCCCGAATCTGCTGTAAATTCCTGCAAGATCAAATTGAAGGGAGGCGTCCGCCGGATAGTCCCGCAGCAAGGTTTTGAAATAATTTGCAGCCGCCAGATACTCACGCTGCATCACCGCCTGCCTAGCGGTTTTTTCCAGAGCAAACTGCTTGCACCAACGGTATCGGGCGTACAACGGAACCGCCATCTGGTTCAGCACCGTTGCCCCAGGCCCGGACTCTAGCACCGCCTGGGGCTCCATCAGCACATCAACCATCGTTTGCCTGTCAATCTCGGCAACGGTCAACTGCGTCCAGAGGCCAGGCTCTTCATCCCGGGGCAACACCACATTCCGCTCCTTTCCTTGGGCCACGATACTGTCGGCCACCGAGGGACTCAGAAAGGCGTCGTACACCGCCACAGCCTTTTCCCACTCATGCTCGGTCCAGAGAATCCGCGCCTTAAGCAGGATGATATCCGGGCGCGCCGCGATTTGTGGAAAGCGCTCTTCCACGGCCTTAGCCTCGACAAAACGTCCACGCCTAAAAAGCTGCTGAGCAAGACGCACAGCGGCAAGCTCCTGCTCCGGGAAATCCCTGACCATCCCCTGCCAGATATCAATAGCCGCGCCGATGTCGCCATTGGCCTCCCGGGCCGAAGCGAACAGAGAACGGATCGTGACGGACTCGGGATACTGAAGACTGGCCAGCTCCGCCCTCTCGCCCAGCTCCGCAACCAACCCCTCCTCCTTTAGCTCCTTGAGAAGCTCAAGAACAAGGCCCTGATCCTGGATTGATTCCGCCAGCATTCGCTGAAAAAGCGCCTTTTCGGCGCCGCTCTTCCCTTGGGCGCGATAAATGCGCAGCAACAGCAAGTCTGCATCACGTCTGTCACGCTGCTGCCCCGACAAAAACTCGGCAATCTGCTCGGCCTCGGCATAACGAGCATCAGCAAACAACAGCCGGGCTCGCAGCATATCAACCTCCCGCCGCAGCAGTGGTAACGGCGGCAGTGGTAACGGCGACCGCTGCCCGCTCCCAGCCGTATTCGACAACTCGCTGGCCAACTGCCCAAGGATCTTGGCTGCCTCCCCGGATTCGCCCTCCGCCGCCAGCAACCGTGCCCGCAATAGCTTGGGATCAAGGGTTTCTTTGGCCGAAGCCCCAATCTTCTGGCGAGCCCCGGCATCCTGCCGCTTGCCCTTACCATCTTGTTGGGCCAGTTGCTCAAGCCAGACCCAGGCCTCGGTAAAACGTTTTTCCTCAAGGGCCAAGGCAAACAAGCGGCCCAAAACCGCTTCGTCCTGGGGATGGCGCAGGTAAGCTTGCCGCAGCACCTGCTCCGCCTCATAGGGCAAGCCGCTCTGCCGGTACGCCTCGGCCAGGCCAAAAAACGCCGCCATAACCAACTCCCCGTCAGCCTGATCCTTTGCAAACATTCGGGCATAATATTCCCGGGCTGCGGCATAGGAACCGGTTTCAGTCAGAGCCTTGGCAACGAGTATCTGGGTCTGCGGAGCTTCGCATAGCCCAGGAAATTTTTCCTGTAGCCGGGCAAGGTGCCCCTGGGTTTTCCTGAGCAGACCAAGCCCTCCTGCCAGTTGAACACAACGCAGCCTGAACATGCCAGTTTCATCAGCCCCGTCCAGAAGCTGCTCATACAGGGCCAGCGCCTTGGCGGAATACCTAAGCCGCTCATACACCAACGCCTGCCCGGCGAGAACCTCCGGCGTTCTTACACCAAGGGCCTCCAGACGGGAAAACATGTCCAAGCTCTTGGGCAGTTCCCCCCGATCAAGGTACATGCGGGCCAGTTTCTTGAGAACCGTCCTGTTTCCCGGCTCCATCTTGAAGAGAATCTCAAGCACTTCGAGGAGTTTCTGCCTTCGCTCCAAATGCACCCACATGACATTAGCTTCATCTTCATTGCCGCCCGCCAGCAGCGCCTTGGCGCGTTTGGCCAGGATCTTCGGGTCATCGGGGGTAACCGCCAAAATCTGGTCATACAGGGCAACCGCCTCCTGGAGCTCGCCATTGGCTGCATACTGCCCGGCCCCGCGCTCCAAATTTTCAAGGTTTGGCGCAGACTCAAGGCTGAGGCCGCGTCCCAGAGCCGTCACTTCAGTTTTATTCCCCAGAGCGGCGTGGATATCGATCACCTGCCGCAGCACCTCTTTATCCTCGGGCTTAAAAGAAATATACCGCTCAAAATAGGCAAGGGCCTCGGGGAGGCGAGACAGACTGGAATAAATCTGACCAAGGCGTTTCAGAAGTTTGGACGAAGATGGCTCCTTCTCGAAAAGAGGAAGAAGATAGGCCAAGGCGTCCTCTGCCTTGCCGCCCTTGAGATAATAGGCGGTCAACCGTTCTTTTGCCTCGGAGTTCTGGGGGGTGCGCGCCAGACGCTGCCAGTACTCAACGGCCTGACTTTCGAGCCCTAATTTCTCATAGGCTTGGGCCGTCTTGAGCAAGATTGCCGGGTCAGCCTGGTTTTCCCTAGCCAGAACGGTGAAATGCGCCCTAGCCTTGTCATAGGCCCCCATATCGTAATAGAGATTGCCCAATTCTTCGCGCAAGGCGAGCCGGGCAGGCTCCCGTTGCAGCAGGGCTTCCAGTAGAACTGCCGCCTCACCCTTCTTCTGCTGGGCAAGCAGGGCAAAGGCCGCACCGCGCAAGGCTTGGAGATTTTCCGGCTCCCGCTTAAGAACCTTCTTGTACAGCTCCACAGCCCGAGCGGCATTACCCTGCCCCCTGCTCGCCTCTGCTAGGGCCAACAGATACTGTAGATTCCTAGGAGCAGTCTCAACCAACAACTCAAGATGGGGCAGGGCCCTCTCTTCTTTCTTCAGTTGCAAGAGAATGGTGGCCAACTCCCAACGAGCAACTTCGAGGCCCTCCCGCATGACCAGCAAGGCCTCGTAAACAGGAACCGCCTCGGCAAGTCTGCCGAGGCGAGCCGACTCCCGGCCCTGATCCCATAAAGACTTCCAGGCGACATCCTTATCTTCTTTAAGCTGGATTACACGCGCGGGAACAACTTCTTTTCCCTGTGAAACAGAAGGCTCTGCCGCATATCCCGAAACAGAAAGAAGGATCTGCAAAAACAAGAAAAAGACAGCTATAGAGACAAGGGCGAGGACTCTCGCTCTTGGAACAGCCAGGAAAGACAGGACAGAATCCAGAAAGATAAGCAATCTGATACGCATCAGCGAGGGTGTCCTTTTGGCAACCGTAAAAAGGACCGGCTTAAAAAGCTAGAAAAATGAAACAGGTCTATCGTGTATAAAATTCGACAATCTTTTCAACGACGAAAGACTGCATCTCATCCGTAAGTTCGGGAAAAATAGGCAGTGCCAAAGTCTCACGCGCCGCCCGTTCCGCTTCGGGAAACGAGACATCCTCGTACCCCAGACCAGCGACACATCCCTGCCGGTGCAGGGGAATAGGGTAATAAACCTCCGCCCCGACTTCGTTGCGTATGAGATGCTGAAGCAGCCCGTCACGGTCCCTGGCTCGGATAACAAACTGGTTATAGATATGATAATCGCACCCTTCCCCGACCGCCACCCCCTCTGCCTCATACACCGCCTCGGGCAGAAAAACCGCGCCATTTTCCAACAGCCCGACTTGGGCAAACAATCGACGATAGGTTGCGGCATTGCGCCGTCTTGCCCGGTGCCACTCGGGCAGATGGGAAAGTTTAATATCAAGAACCACGGCCTGGATGGGATCAATTCTGAAATTCCCCCCCACCACCCCGTGATGATACTTGGGCGCCCCGCCATGCACCCGGATTACCCTGATGCGCTCGGCCAGCTCCGGATCGTTGCAGGTAATCAGCCCACCGTCGCCGATACCACCGAGATTCTTGCTGGGAAAAAAGGAAAAGCAACCGACCTCGCCCATGGAGCCAGCCCGATGCCAAACGGTATTCCCGCCGTTCTTCATGGGATACACAGCGCCGATGGCCTGGGCCGCATCCTCCACCACCGGCAGATCGTACTTTCTGGCCAAAGCAAGAATTGCCACCATGTCCGCGCATTGGCCATAAAGATGCACCGGGATGATCGCCTTAATCCGCTTATCCGTCCTGGCATCTTGGGCCAGGGCCTCGGCCATCCTCTCCGGGTCGATATTGTACGTCACCGGATCGATATCGACAAAAACTGGCCGTGCTCCCAGCCTGAGGATACAGCCCATGGTGGCGAAAAAGGAATAGGGCGTGGTCAACACCGCATCGCCGGGCCCGACACCGAGAGCCATGAGCGCGGCAAGCAGGGCGTCAGTACCGCTGGCAACGCCGATCCCATGGCCAGAGCCACAGTAGGCAGCGATATTTTTCTCAAACTGTTCGACCTTGGGGCCGAGGATATATTGGGTCGAATCAATGACCTCGGTCACTGCGGCAATAATCTCGTCGCGCAGGGGAGCCATCTGGCCATGTAAATCTAAGAGGGGAACTCGCATAATGCTTTCTTTTCCAGGTATCGCCGAGGACGGCGGGGTCACCGATCCAACGGTTAGGACCGCCAGGGATTAAGAAACTCGGCAAGGAAGTCCTTGATATCTGGAACTTCCTTTTCAAAATACTCCCGCATCTTTTTCAGAAGGTTGGCCTCGATCTGGCGTACCCTTTCCCGGGAGATATCAAACCGGTCGGCAATGTCCTGTAGAGTGAGAGGCTCGTCACTCAGCAGCCTGCTGTCCAGAATGGCCTTTTCCTTATCGTTCAGGGTCTCGCGCAGCTTATCGAGAACCGAGGTCATCCACTCCTGTACTTCCTTTTCCGCCACCTTTTCTTCTACGGTGGGTCCAAGCATGGGCAAAAAATTCTTCTGCTCTTCATCAGAGCCTTCCCGCACCGGACTTTCCAGGGAAACATCCCAGTTGTCCATGCGCTGACTCATCTCAATGACTTCGCTTTCCTTAACATTGAGGCGTTGGGCCAGCAATTTAACCTCAGGCGCAAAGCCCTGCGATTCTAGCAGTTTTTTTTCTTTATTCAAGCTGAAAAACAGTTTGCGCTGAGCCTGGGTGGTGCCGATCTTGACCAGCCGCCAGTTATCCATGATAAACTTGAGAATATAGGCCCGGATCCAGTAGGCGGCATAATAGGAAAACTTCACCTGCCGGTAGGGGTCGAACTTCTTCACCGCCTGCACCAGGCCGACATTGCCCTCTTGGATGAGATCCAAAAAGTTCTGCATCCAGTATTTCTGGAAATCCATGGCCACCTTGACCACCAACCGCAGATTGGAAGTCACCAACTTGTAGGCCGCCTCCGGGTCGCCGGTTGCCTGAAAATGGCGAGCCAGTTCATCGGTCTCTTCGCGGCTCATGAGCTTGTACTGACTGATCTCCTGGAGATACCGATGGAGGCCCGCATTGCCCAAGGCCGGGAGATTATCATCATCCGGCAGGGCGACAAGGGGATGCAGGACGTCCTGCGCATCCTCCTCATCATCGATTATTTCAAGGACTTCCGGGTCTTCTTTCATGTTTGCCATTATTAATAGAACCGCGCCAAAGGTCAATCTCTTTCCTCAGCCGCTTGGCCCTTCCCTGCCTCGCCGCATGCCTTTTCACAAGCACAAAAGAGCGTAATCCCTTTTTAAAATTGCCTTTGCAAGGCTATCTTTTTATGATAGATAGCCTCTTCTGTGGGATCAGCATAATTTTTCCGCCCATTTTCTTGTTTCTGATACAGTACAACAACAGCCCGACCGAAAAAACAGGACCTCCTCCGGATTATCCATGGAAAACATTAGAAATTTCAGCATTATAGCCCATATCGACCACGGAAAATCCACCCTGGCCGACCGCTTTATCCAGCTCTGCGGCATGGTTACCGACCGCCAGTTCCACGACCAGCTCCTGGACAGCATGGATATCGAGCGGGAACGCGGCATCACCATCAAAAGCCAGGCGATCTGCCTTCCCTACCGGGCCAAGAACGGCAAGGACTACATCCTCAATCTCGTTGACACCCCGGGCCACGTCGATTTCAGCTACGAGGTCTCCCGAGCCCTGGCCTCCTGCGAGGGAGCGCTGCTCCTCGTCGATGCGGCCCAAGGCATTGAAGCCCAGACCCTGGCCAATCTCTACCTGGCCATGGAGCATAACCTGGAAATAATCCCGGTCATCAATAAGATCG
>Ga0172379_10006269_pt1 | contig 16017 bp, 19 predicted proteins | sample GrowelOW334metaG_FD_119756 | JGI IMG/M metagenome (GOLD analysis project Ga0172379, IMG submission 119756) | Groundwater microbial communities from an aquifer near a municipal landfill in Southern Ontario, Canada - Groundwater well OW334 metaG | ecosystem: Environmental > Aquatic > Deep... | reverse complement strand
CGCGCTTTAATTATTATTCCTTTTTTTGCTAGGTCAGAAACTATTTGTTCGCCAGTAAATTTTTCCAGCGCACTAGTTCTTGACATGCTTCTTCCTGCCCCGTGAATTGTTGAACCAAATGTTTCTTTCATTGCTTTGGTTGTCCCTTTTAAAATAAATGAATTAGTCCCCATGCTTCCACCAACTATTACTGGTTGCCCAACTTTTCTATATTTTAAAGGAACTTCAACATTATTTGGACCAAATCCTCTTGTACTGCCTTTTCTTTGAACCAGAACTTCTCTTTTTTTCCCATCAATTAAATGTTTTTCTAATTTTGCTGTATTGTGCCCAATATCATAAAATGTTTTTGTTTCTTTTTCATTAATTTCAAATACTTTTTCAAAAACTCTTTTTACTAGAACCCCAATTACTTGTCTATTTGCAAATGCTGCGTTTGACCCAGCTCTTATTGCTGAAAAATAATTTTGCCCTTCTTCGCTTTGTATTGGGGCACAAACTAAATCTCGTTCAGGAATCGAGAGATTATATTTTTTTACGGCACTATCAAGTATTGGCAAATAATCTGTTCCAATTTGGTGGCCTAAAGCACGTGAACCACAATGAATGCTTACAAAAGTTCCGCCTTCTTTTAGTCCGAATGCTTTTGCAGCTTTATCATCAAATATTTTTTCTATTTCTTGAACTTCACAATAATGGTTTCCCGAACCGAGTGTTCCCACTTGATCGCATGCTCTTTCTTTTGCTTTAGTTGAAACACTTTTCGAATCAACTCCTTTTATTTTTCCTTTCTCTTCCATCATTTGCAAATCTTTTTTATTTCCAAATCCTTCCTTTACAACATACTCTGCCCCTTTCTCAAGTAAATCATCCATTTCGTCAGGGTTTAATTTTAATTTACCCCCAATTCCAACTCCCGCAGGAATTGTTTTGAATAATTCTTCTGCAAGTTCTTTTTTCTTCTCAGAAATTTCTTTTGAAGTTAAAGGAACAACAAGCGAGTGGACTCCACAATTAATGTCAAATCCCGTGAAAGCAAAAGAAATAACCCCGTCTTTCAAATCAGATACTGAAACTCCACCAATTACCGCCCCATACCCCAAATGCACATCAGCCATGGCAAGAGTATTTTTTACTAATCCTGGCAAAGAAGAAGAATTGTAAATTTGTTTTAATGGATTATGGGCAGGATTACGTTTTTCATCTTGTTTCATTGTGTTAATTATATTTTCATCAGCAAATATTTTGCAAGGAACTTTCATTGTGCCTTGAACAGGAACTTCATAAGAATATTTTCCAATTTTATTAACAACCACCGGCAAAACACTCACTTCCACATTTTTAAAGAATCTAACAAGATATGCATAAATGAAAAGTGTTATAACCTTTAACGAAGACCTTGCGGTGATTCACGCATACCTTTGCGCGGACGGATATTTATGTAAAAGAAGTAAACGAAATCGATGGTACCGATTTGGGCTCAGAAATACTAATTTTACTTTACTTAAAGATTATCAAAAACGAGTTAAACAATATTTTGGAGTTGAACCACACATCACTGATGGACGATGCGATTTTACTTGTAAATCCGCATACTCCTTTTTAGTAAAAAATTTTAAATCATTTCATTCTTACGAATGGCTTTTTCCAAAACAAATGCCACGCAAATATTATGCTATTTGGCTACGCACTTTTTTTGATTGTGAGGCTTGGATTACAAAAATAAAAGGAAAAGACCGCAGTGTTTCACTTGAATGTGTAAATGAAAAAGGGATGATTGAGATAAAAAAGGTTTTGAAAAAACTCGGAATTAGGTCTACACTTAACAAAAGACAAACTAGAAATGTGTTTATATTAAAAATCTACGAGAGAAAGAACATAAGCAAATATCAGAAAATAATTAACTTTTTGCACCCCGAAAAGAAAGAAAATTTACAAAAGTCAATAGATACTTTCGTGAATTATTCCTGGAAATTCCCCAAAAACACAAAGTTGTTGAAAAACTTTGTAAAAGAAAAAATGATTGAAAAAACAATAATTGATAAATTTGGAAGAATTCGCTTTTGCTCAAACAGAAAAGTAAACCTTACAAAACTATCAAACTATTTGAAAAAATTTTATTTAATAAAATCTAAAGTGTCAAAAGCCAGACACAATGGGATTGGAACAAAATACTATGAACTTAGTATAGAGCAAAAAAAGGAGGTTCAGAAAGTTGTTGATAATGAATTAATAGCAAATTAAACGTCCACCACGCACTGCGCAATAAATGTTCCGTTTTTTTCTCCAGCAAATAATTCCGAGTAAGTTGCTGCTTTTGGATCAGTTCGAAGCGCGTGTTTGTTTCGGTTAATTTTTTCCCCAAAACAAGTGGCTTTTAGTGTAACCATTTCTTTTACATTCCCACTCGGGTCAACAACATTTTCTTTTCCAAGTTTTATTCTAAACTTTGAATAAAACATTTTCTTTTTATCTTTAATAAAAAGCAACTCATTTAGAAAACTCACTAATAGCGCACCATTATCAGTTGCATTTAATTCAAGTAAATGACTTTTTTTTGGCATAATAGTTCTTGTATCAACAATTATTTCAGTTAATGCAACTGCACATTCTTCAAATGCTTGACTAAGAGTAACTCCAGTTCCGCGTACGCCCACATCCGCTTGGTGCTCAAAGTGTTCATGCATAATTTATCATAGTTATTGTGTAACACAAAAGTATTAAATTCAACTGAAGAGTATTCTTTTTATGGTTATTAAAATTACTTCTCCTTCTCGAGTGTTCCTCTCCGGGCCCTTGACGATGTTTGCTAACAAAGAAACTGGGGATATTGACCCCACGGTGGTCAGAACAGTTAAAGCCATGATTAAAGTTTTGCGTAGGCAAGGCCATCAAGTATTTAGTGCACATGAATTAGAACAATGGGGGAAAGCAACAAAGGGATTAACTATCCCACAAATAATGAAAAGGGATTTTGCCGCAATTAATGCTGCAGAGTATGTTTTTATTTTACCTAACTGGAATGGAGAATACTCAATGGGCACTGCAATGCTTGAGATGGGCCCCATTGGAGCAAGACTTGATGCACTTGACCCTAAATATAGGCGCACTCGAACTGGCGAAAGATTAATTCCGCCCAAAGGAATCATTTATTTACACCACAAAGGGGCAAAAGAAGAAGCATACTTTAAGTACATTATTACAAAGTTACGTGCTGCCCACCCTAAGCACTTTGAATATTTAGAGTTTGAGAAGCCAAGCGATCTTGTTAGGATAGTTAGAGAACGAGCGCCCCCAATTTCAAAAACAAGAAAAACTCTTGGTAAATTAAGACTTGCAGCTTCACGGGCTATATTGAAAGGGAGAAATGTAAGATTCCCTGGCGGGGCAAAGTATTTTACTTCCAAACCAAGGAGAAGACCGATTTAGTTTAGATTCATTTTTTCTTTTTCTTTACCGCACTAAATCTTTTCATAGATTTGGATGAAGAATGTTTTTCTTTAACTATTGAGAAAACAAAATATATTGCTACTGCCGCCCAGATTAATTGCAGCGCCATAAATACTTGAGATTGTATTAGTAATGCATATACAAACAATAACATTGCCCCAATAAAGTTTAGTGAGTTAAATAATATTGTTCTTCGTTTAGTATGTTTTTTTACGTTTAAGGTGAATGCAAATAATAAAATTACCATTCCCGCTATTCCAATTAAATCAAACATCCAAACCATTGTTACCACTAGTACATTTTTTTATTAGGTTTTTTCATCCACTCTTTAAACGGGGCTTGTAATTCTTCATCACAAATTGCAATTGAGTTAACCAGTTTTGTGTGGGGCGCAAGTTTTAGATCCGCATAAATTTCTTTGTCCCCAAACCCCAATTTGTCAGCATCTTCTCGTGTGCAACCATAATATAAAATTTTTATTCTTGCCCACTCTATTGCAGCCAAGCACATTGGGCATGGTTCGCAAGTGGAATAAATTTCGCAATCACTTAAATCAAATTTTTTTAATTTCTTACTTGCTTTTCGAATTGCAGTTATTTCAGCGTGTGAAGTGGGATCATGTGTTTTTAGAACCAAGTTATGAGCAGTTGCAATTATTTTTCCTTTTCTTACAACTACTGCACCAAAGGGGCCACCCTCTCCTTTTCGCATTCCCTTGAAAGCTTCGTTTATTGCTACTTGCATGTAATCCGTTTGCATAAGAGAAATAGGAATTTAGAGTTTTTATACTTTGTTAGAAGAGGAAAACAAAATTAGATAGACAAATACATTAATAGTATACCTTAACAGTACCTATTTGTGAACTAAATGCCTGCGCTAAGAAACTTAAAGGAATACCATTTGAAAGCAATTGATTCAAAATTAGCACGAGGGATTACACTTCTTGAAAAACCAACTCTGGCTCAAAGAGAAAAACTTTTTTTGGTGTCCACAAAAAGAGATACTGTTCGTTCTCTTCGGGAAATTTTAGCTAATGCCCAACACTACGAGTTGGGCCCTCATCAAATAGAAATACTAAAATCATTAATTACAAGCGCCAGAAAAGCAAGAACAAGAGACGAAGTGGAACGCATATTAAGCAAAACTTGCGGGTTAAGAGTAAAAAAACACTAAAAGTCAAACAATACTAACAACGATTTTTTTTCTTTTCTCAAATCTTACTGCTTCTTTATATCCTGCTTCTCTTGCTAGGTGGTAAATTTTTTCTAAATAGGGTTCATTTTCCCCGTAATTGTGAAAATCAGTCCCGATTGTCAGGGGGATATTTCTTTTCTTTGCTTCTTTTAGTATCCATAAACTAGGATATTGTTCATGTCCTTTAACAAGTCCTCTCGCATTTATTTCTAGAACTATTTTTGATTTAGCAAGCAAATCCAAACAATCTTTTACTTCTTTAATATACCATTTTTCATTTTCAGAAAACAAAGAGTTATTTCTGTTATTTAACTTAATCACATCAAAATGCCCCACACAGTCAAACAATTCTGATTTTATCAATAATCTCATTTGTTTGAAGTATTCAAGAACATATTTTTTTGTTCCACCAAACTCTTCAATAAATTTTTTCCTATCACTTTCTTTGTCCCAAAAACCAGAAATCCCATTTTTTGTAAATATCGCGTGAATTGATCCAATAACCAAATCACAGGGTTTTTTTGAAATTTCTTTTTTGTACCATTCTTTGTATCCTTCAACCCAATCAAATTCGGCTCCAACACAAACATTAATTTTGGATTTATATTTTTCACTTAGTGCTTTCAAATTTTCAAAATGTCCTTCTTTGTAATTATCTTTACTGTACGGATCAAGGTTATTCGGACAAGGATAATGGTCAGTTATGCAAAGAAAATCAATTTTGTCTTTTATTGCTTCTTGTATTACTTGCTCGGGAGGCAATTTCCCATCAGATCCAGTGGAATGCACATGCATATTTATTTTTTGCATAAGCATTCTTGAGCCAAAACAAAATATATTCTTAACTCAGGGAGAAGATTTACCTAATAAATCCAAGAAATCTTTTGCATTAAGAATTTTCATTCCCCTAAACTCCTGCATTTTCAATAAGTGTTTATCCCCAGAAACAATATAATTCGCTTTTACTTCAAGAGCTACTTCAAGTACTTTGTTGTCATCCAAATCTTCACACGCAAGTACTTTTTCTTTAGGTTCAACAATTTCTAAAAATGCAAGAAAAAAATTTGCTCTTTCTTCAGCACCTTCTAAAGTCTCAGCAAAATCTCGAATTATTGAGTTTTTGTATTCTTGAATTAGATTATCTGAAGAATAAACTAGAAATTTACCCCCAAATGCAAAATCAATTATTTGTCTTGGATTTCCAAACCAAAAAGAAGCAGAAATCAGAATATTTGTATCAAGAACTACTTTTAGTCTTTCATCTTTCTGCGTTTGTGGATTATATCTACTACATCTTCTTCTTTTATTCCAAGAGCAGTAACTCTCTTGTTGCCGTCTGTTGCCAATTTGTCCCATCGCATCAATAACTCATCCTTTGAGGGAGTTTTTAATTTTTGTGCAACCAATTTGCCGCTGTTAGAGTCCATAGCAATTGCATCCCCTTTGTTTAGCCCAAGTGCTTCTCTTATTTTTTGAGGAACAACAAGTTGCCCCCTTGAACCCATTATTGCAATCTCAACCATTTTCAATCACTAGTAATATACGTCTAAAGATATTAATAAGATTATCTGAAAGTAAGAAAATCAGACTAAATAATAAAATGAGTCTAAAAAAGAAAATTAATCGTCTAAACCCCAATATTTTCATTGGATTATTTTGTCTTGCACATTACAATTAGATACATCATTAATACTTTCAGCCATGGTTGAACAAGTTAACTTTTCATAGTATACGTGCAAAGAATTATTTGAATCAATCCTATCTTTTCGATAATTAATAACAAACTCCGCCACCATAGTCTTTGGGGCTTGACTAATATTATTTTTAATTAAAAAAAATTTATTTGAACTCGGAAATAAAACAAATGAAACAACCGAGTTATCAGGGGCAATAACCTTCCCATCAACCTCAATTCTACCAAATTGTATTATTGCCTCCCCAACAGAATCCCCTGTGTTTTCAAAATGCATAACTAAATTATTTGAATCTGAACGCCATTGGAATGGGCCAGGGTTAAAAAGCGGTGTTATCAACGGCTCTTGAGAAGACAAAACATTCTGATTCACATTCGTAGTTGAAAAAAAATTAAGAGTATCTGCGTTTATTAGCCCCAAATTAATTGAAACAACTGAAACACCAAAACCAAATAATGTTCCGGATATAAATAAAATAAACACAATCTTTTTTATATGGGCATAAATCCACTTTTTATGGTCTTCAATTTTAAGATTCATACTAAAAATTAGTATTAGTTAGCCTTAAAATATTGAGTTCATACCCTGAGTTATTAAAGATTCGTCCCAATATCCAAGAAAAACTTGCTGGAACTTTTCGAAACAAAAACTCAACTTACAATTTAAAAAAAATATTTTACTTGAAGAGTTTCCCCTCCAAGTTTCTAAAAATTAGTTAATTTATCCCTTAAGATCAATTTCTAATTGAACAGTTTCAGGTATTTCTACTCTCATTACTCTTTTTAGAGTTCGTTCGTCTGCTTGTATGTCAATTAGTCTTTTGTGGATTCTCATTTGCCATTGTTCGTAGGATTCAGTTCCCCCACCACATGGACCTTTTCTTGTTGGAATGCAAAGTTTTTTAGTTGGCAATGGGATTTTTCCTGAGTGTTTAGCTCCGGTACGGTCCGCAACGTCAATTATTTTGTTGCATATGTCCTCCAAGGTTTCAAAACTAGTACTACTTAACTTTATTCTTGCTGTCTGCATAAACACCCACTTCTCCATTTTATTTTATAACTATAAGGACGGATACTGGAAAAAGCTCCAGTACCCGTTTTTAATTGTTCCAGCTTAAGCTGGAGTTTACTATTTCTAGCAACTTTATGCTTTTTCTATTTCTAGTACAACTCCTGCTGCTACTGTTTGTCCCATATCTCTGATTGCGAATCTGCCCATTTGTGGGAATTCTGAGAATTTTTCGATACATAGTGGTTTTGTTGGAACAATCTTTACGATTGCTGCATCCCCAGTCTTTAAGAACTTAGGATTTTCTTCAACTACTGCACCTGTCTTAGGATCCATTCTCTTTCTTATTTCAGTCAAAGTCATTGACATTTGTACTGTGTGTACGTGGAACACTGGTGTGTACCCTACAGGTATTGCTGTTGGGTGGTTTAGTACAACGATTTGTGCAACGAAAGATTTAGCTACTGTTGGTGGACTAGTTACTGATCCAACAACATCTCCTCTTGCCATATCTTCTGCTGATAATCCTCTAATTGAGAATCCAATGTTGTTACCAGGTTTTGCGATTTGTAATTGTGTGTGGTGTTCTTCAAGAGATTTTACTTCTCCTGTTTTTCCACTTGGCATTACAATTACTTTATCGTTTGGTCTTAATACTCCAGTTTCTACTCTTCCAACTGGGATTGCTCCAACACCTTTAATACTGTATACATCTTGCAATGGAATTCTTAATGGTTTATCCATTGGTGATGGTGGTGCTTGTAAGTCATCCAAAGTTTCTAGCAAAGTTTTTCCAGTATACCATGGCATGTTAGTTGTTTTCTTAACAATATTATCTCCTTTCCATGCTGATACAGGAACAACTTTTATGTTGTCTAATTTGTATCCAGTTCCTGTTAGTAATTTTACCATTTCTGCTTTAACTTCTTCGAATCTTTTTTGATCGTAATTTACTTCATCCATTTTGTTAATTGCAACAACGATTTGTTTTATTCCCATAACTTGTGCTAAGAACGCGTGTTCTTTTGTTTGTGGTTGTGGTCCGTCTTTTGATGCACATACTAAAACAGCAACATCCGCTTGTGATGTTCCTGTAATCATGTTTTTAACAAAGTCTCTATGCCCAGGAGCATCGATAATTGTGAATTGATGATTCTTTGCTTCAAATTTCTTATAAGAAACATCGATTGTAACTCCTCTCTCTCTTTCTTCTTTTAGGTTATCCATTACGTACGCGAATACGAATGTTCCTTTTCCACGAGATTTAGCTTCTTCTTCAAGTTTTCTATATTCTTGTTCAGAAAGAGCTCCTCCATCATAAAGTAGTCTTCCTACCATTGTTGATTTACCATGATCAACGTGTCCAATAAAAACAACGTTAATTAAATCCTTTTCAGCCATATTTATTCCTCCAATGAACTTTGCTAAAGTTTGCAACGATACAAAAACCGTTTTGCTAACCTTATCGCATCTTGCTTCGCGTCATCCTGCGATTATAAGCCGTTCACCAGGCAACGCTATTACCAAAATCCTCACTAAAAAAGCTTTTAAAGGCTTAGGGTAAGCCTTGCCAAAAAGTGACTAATTGGACAAAGGAGACCTTGGAGGCATACTTATTTTAAGTTCCAGAGAAGTAAATGTATTTATGAGTCCAAGGAACATAATTAAGTCCAAAAGAGAGGGAAAATTTTACAATCAAGCTTCTATTTTTGCAAGTACCTGGGCAAAAAGAAGCAGAGCAAATGAATCTTTGAATGCAATTAGAAGAGAGAGACTCACACCGTTTGGAATTGTTGCTGTTGGGATAAAACCATTCAGAGGACTAGTTCGTTTGACTGAAGAGAAATGGATTGGAATTGAAAAAAGACACGGTGCAATTAGTAAAGCTCTTGAGAGAGTGAAACCAGAATCAACTCCTTTTGAACTTGTTAATCCAAAAGCACTCACTATTGGAAAGCAAAGTATTTTGGAAGGTTTTGATAAACCAACAGTCAAAGGATTATTGAATTTTTTCAGTTCTCAAAAACTAAAAGGCAAAAGGCCTTTTCCAAAAAATAGAGCAAATGCACAAAGAGAGGATTATTTTTTGGCAAAAAAATTTGCTTTTGATCCTTTGCACAAAAATAGGATTACTCCCCAATCACTTACAAATGCTTGGAATGAATTTTTGAATTTTTGTGAAACTAATGTAAACTCTCAAGTCCCAACTCAAGAGAGTGTTGCAGTTGTAGGAATTAGTCCGCTAGGAAAAATTAGGTTTGCAATTGTTGCTTCTGCTGAAGATGAGGCAAAAGAGCGCAATGTTCAAAAGCAAATTAATGCGCAAGAATTAAGTGCTCAGCGTAAGAAAGGACAACAAGAATTAGAATTACTTAAACTCAAAAAAAGAAAGTAAAATTAAGATAAAATTATTCCAATTACTACTCCAAAAATAAAAATCACAGGATTTAATTTCATTACTCTTCTTGAAACAAATAAATAAAATAAAACATTAACTCCTGCCCACAGAACAATATTTGTGAGTGTACCCGCACCTTGCATTGCAAATCCTAAAATAAATCCAAACCAACCAAAGAAACTTAGGTTAAATGTACTAAGCAGCATTGCTAAGAACGCACCTTGAATTATCCCAACAAAAAAATATTTTATCATAATAGAACTAGGGATTTTGAAATATAAAAATACTTACTTGAAGAAGAAAATTAAAAAAAGAAATTGTGAAGGGATTTCTCCCAACACAAAGTAATTAGTTTTATTATTTTTATTCTAGGAAGTATTGCCAATTCTTGATTTCGTCTGGCATTCCTTTTCTCTTTCTGATTTCTTTTACTGTAGCTAATTGAAGGTCTCTTGGAAGTAATTCGTATCCGTAGTATTCTGCGGTCCAAACAGCTCTTCCTTGTGTTGCTCCTCTCATAGCTGAAGAGAATCCAATTAATTCTTTTACTGGAGCTTTTCCAATAATAATTGATGAATCTCCTTCTTGTCTCATTTCAGTAATTTGTACTCTTCTTCCGCCAAGTTCTCTTGATGCTGAACCTAATTGGTCTTCAGGTACTGTTACTGTTAGTAATTGTTTTGGTTCGAATAAACTTGTTCCTGCTTGTAACATACATGCGTATATTCCTCTTGTCATTGCAGGCAATACTTGCGCTGGTCCTCTATGGATTGAGTCTTCGTGCAAAGTTGCATCTTCAAGATAAACGAATACTCCTTGTACTTTTTCTTTTGCAAGTGGTCCTTCGTTCATTGCGTCTTTGAATGCTTGGATTACAAGTTCTCTAATTTCGTGTAATGCACTAATTCCTCTTGTTCTGTCAATGATTGCGTTTGTTCCGTCAACGTGCCAGATTTTCTTTGAATCATCATTACTGAAACCATATTCTTGCATCTTTGCAATTGATTCAGCGTTCTTGAATTTTACTTTTCCAGTGAATGGCTTTTCAGCAAGTTTTGCATATATTGCTTCAGGCATTGGAACTACTTTTAATTTGAATTTGTTGTGTTTGTTTGGAGACTTTGCTTCAAGTATTTCACTTTCTCCAGCAATTCCCTCGTGGTAAACAACAATTGGCGCAGATGTTTGAATTTCAATCTTTGCATTGTTTGTTATTCTGTAGGTGTTAACTTCTAAGTGAAGTTCTCCCATTCCAGATAACAAGTGTTCTCCTGTTTCTTGGTTGATTGTTGTTCTCAAATTTGGATCTTCTTTTGATAATTTGTGCAAAGCTTCAATTAACTTTGGTAAATCTTTTGGATTCTTTGCTTCAATTGAAACTGTCATAACTGGTTCAGCGTTTGACATGAAACTTTCAAATGGTTTTAGTTCTTTGTCTGTTGCTACTGTTTCGCCAGCGTATACATCTTTTGTTCCAACTATTGCTGCAATGTTTCCTGCTTCAGCTTTAGAAATTGTAACAAATTCATTTCCCATGTATACTCCAACTTTTTGCACTTTTACTTCTCTATGTGCACCTAGTAAGTATACCATATCTCCAGGGTGTAGTGTTCCGGAATATACTCTTCCAGTTGCAACATCTCCTGCGTGAGGATCAACGGATACATCTGTAACAACCATTGAAATATTTCCACTTTGGTTACATGCTCTCATTGATTTAGCAGTGTCCGTTTCCATGTCTCCGCCCCAAATTTTCTTTATTCTGTAGTTTTGTGCAACCATTGGGTTTGGTAAGTGTTCTATTACCATTTGTAGTACAACTTCGTGTACTGGAGATAATTTTGCAAGTTCGTCTTGCTTATCGTTTTTCAAATAATCATAAACTTGTTTGAAGTTAATTCCACTTTTTTGCATATATGCGGCGCTTACTCCCCACTTTCTTTTTGCGCTTCCGAATCCAACTGTTCCTTTTTGGATTGAAACTTGCCATTCTTGTTTGAATTCTTCTGGCGCGTTTCTTTCAATTAAAGTATTAACTTTTGCAATTACTTTTACGAACTTTTCTTGCATTTGTTGTTCAGTTGCATTAAGTTCCTTAATTATTCTGTCAACTTTGTTAATGAATAAAACCGGCCTTACATATTCTCTCAAAGCTTGTCTAATTACTGTTTCTGTTTGTGGCATTACTCCTTCAACAGCATCAACTAATAATATTACTCCGTCAACCGCTCTCATTGCTCTAATAACTTCCCCTGTAAAGTCAACGTGTCCTGGTGTGTCAATTAAGTTTACTAAGTATTGTTGTTCTTTCCAATCAAATCCTAATGAAATATTTGCAGCGTTAATTGTAATTCCTCTTTCTTGTTCTTGATCTTCATAATCCATCATTTGCATTTCTCCAGCAAGTTTTGAATTAATTAATCCTGCTGCTGCGATTAAAGAATCAGATAATGTTGTTTTGCCGTGATCAATGTGGGCAACTGTTCCTATATTTCTAATATTTGCTCTGTTACTCATTAATTTTTCTACTGTTTCAACCATTGCTTCAGTTCGTCCCATATTCTCACCAAGTTTAAATAAAAAATACTCTCTTATTTTTCAAAGAGAATAAAAATAAATTGCAGAAAAGTTTCCTGCAGAAAATATCTCGCTTCTATCTTGAAGCTTTTGCTATTCTTTCAACTTCATCTTTTCTCTTTACTGAAGAGCTCTTAATATCATTTGCTGCTGCAGCAATGATTTCGTCAGCAAGTGCTTGTTGTGCGCTTACTTTTTTATTAAATGATCCGCCAAATCCACCTAGAGCTAAGTTCTTTACTGCTTCATCAAGTCTTTTTAGTGGTGAAACATCAACAGCTAAAGTGTATGCAACTCCACCTTTTTTTACTCTTGTTACATCTTCTCTTGGTGCTGAGTTTTCAATTGCTTTAATGTAAACTTGTATTGGTTTTGTTTTGTTTGTTTTTCAATTATTTCAAACGCGCTCTCAACGATTTTCATTGCTTCCATTTTCTTTCCGCAACTTCCTCTTCCTCTAATAAATTTTCCAGATAATTTTCTTTTTCCTTGTCCTGATCGCATTATTTTATTTACTAATCTTTCAACGATATTCAAATTTGCCTTTTCGAATCTTCCTCTTGTTTTTCTTCCGAAAGTGTGAGGCATTATTACTGGGTCTAAATTAACGTAATTGTTCAAACTTAAATCGCTTATTATTACATCAGCAAATGACCATTTGTTGAATAATTTATAATCAGAGAATTGAGATTTTTTTCTTACAATTATTGGTTTTGATTCTGCTACTGGAGCTGTTGGAACTTCAGCTGTTTTTGGAGCAAAATCTTTTTTTACAACTTTTGCATTTGCAACTGGAGCTTTAGCTTCTTTTGCTTGCGCCGCGTGCGGTGCGTGTACTGCTACAGGTGCTTCAACTTTGCTTTCAATATTTTGTTCCATTTCAATTCATCCCCAATAAAGTTTTAAAAAAATAAAAGAGAGTATTTTATCTCTTTGTCTTCTCCTTCTTTCCTGTTCTTAACATTTCTAGTGAAATTCCATTAACGTGTGTTACTCTGTACTTTACACCCCAAAGATCTCCTTTAGGTCCATTTTGAGCTCCACCAAGTCCTTCAACTATTACTTCATCGTGTTCATCAATAAATTTTATTGCTCCATCATATGGTGCAAGTGCAGTTAGTTCTTTTCCATTTTTAATTAATTGAACTCTTACACATTTTCTGATTCCTGAGTTTGGCTGCTTTGCTTCAACTCCTCTTTTTTCAAGAACAATTCCTTTTCCTTGAGGAGATCCTTCAAGTAAGTCTTTGTGAATATTATTTTTTGCTCTGTCTTTCTTGATGCATCTTACATCTTTCTTTTTCCACTTTATTCTCTTCTTTAACAAACTTGTTCCTGCGAATTCTCCATTACCCATTTAATCAACTCGTAAACCTAATTTCTCTATTTTACTTAAAACCAAAGAAAATACTCTTTCCTCTAGCTCACCAATAACTAATTTTCTTAAACCAAATCTTTTTAAAGGCTCTAGTATGGGACTCCAAAAAACTACTTTTTGCCCATTTCTAAGCAATAACCAAATCTAATCCAAAGTTCCTTTTGATTAGCTCTTTTACCCGTTTTATTCTTGCATTATTTTTGAATGCTTTTGATTTACTTGCCCCATCAATAGAAACTATTAACCGTCCGCCATTAACTTTTGACCCAGTATAATTTACTTCCAGGGCTTTTGCAAAAACATCTTCCGCTTTTTCGCAATAAGCAACTATTTCCACTCTTTTATTGAGCTTTTGTTCGAGTGTTTTAATATTAATTGCTGCTTTCCCAATGGCTTTTCCCATTTCTTTTTCAGGAACAAAGTAAGAAACTAATTGCCCTTCGATTAGACAGTCTTTTGCTGCAACGCCTGTTACTTTTTCAAGTGCGTTCATTAACAAAATGTCATCCATTGATAATTTCATAAAAAATCCTTCTTAATTTAAAATGTGTCCAAGTAATCCATTAGGATTACGGGACACGTAAAAGCTTAGCTTTTACTTTGTCCAGGAAAATGAGTTATAAAAAGAGTCCCTTTACAGAGACTCAAAACCCAATTTATTGTGTGCTTGTACTCAAATCATTGAGTAGCTTCCATAACTTTACTTTTACCAGCATCTAAAACTAATAAAGCTGATACAACAAATGGTTTTCCGCATACACTTCCAAGTACTAATCCGTTTTCAGGGTACTCGTAGTATTTTTTGCTTTCAACGTTTGCTATTTGTTTAATTGTTTCTTTGTCATTTTTTTGCATATTTTTGCACACGATTAATAATTCTCCTTCTCCACTCAACAATTTCTTTTGTGATTGGTCGTATCCGAAGATTACTTTTCCTGTGTCAACTGCTCTTCTAATTTCTTTGTTCAAATCCACTGCTACCATAAAATCACCATTGTATTTATAGCGCTTGGAGAAACTTTTTCAAGAAATAGTAAAACTATTCCCTTACTCCGCTAAACCAATTTCTTAGTTTAACTTCTCAAAGGCCTAAACTTAAAGTAAGTTCAATAAAGAGGATTTATAAAGATTGGGATTTGGTCGAAAAAAAGAAAAAATAGGAATCCCAATTTGGGATCCTACTTTGAAATAATTAGTTGTAAAACTATTTCATTAATAGTTCTACGTTTCCTGTTCCAACCTTAATTGGTTGTCCAACAATGATGTTTTCAACAACACCAGTTAGGTTTTCGCGTTCTCCCTTGAATGCTGCTTCAAGTAAGTGCTTTGTTGTTTCTTCAAATGCAGCTCTTGCGAATGGAGATGCTTTTCCTTTTGTTATTCCTGTTCTAACAATTCCTTTGATTTCTCCAGAGAAAGTCATTAGATCAGCTAGTAGCATTATGTGTCTTACATCAACTTTGATTCCGTTATCGTCAAGTACTTTCTTTAGTTCAGTAACAATTAAACTTCGTCCTGCTTCTATTCCAAGTACTTTTGATGTTTCAATTATATCGTTAGTAAATACTCTTTCAAGATTTACTCCTTCTAGTTTTAGTACTGCTTTAAGGTTACTTCCAGAGGTTTTTACTACGTATTCGTCACCATCTTTTACGATTAGTGTTTTTTCGATTCCTTTTACTCCGTGTACTTTTTCTTCTAAAAGTTTTAATAACTCTTTTCTAATTTTTAAGTATTCACTTTTCTTTTCTATTGCAAAGTGCACTGTGTCGTCTCTGTAAATTGCTTTGAAATCTTTTAGTCCTTTCTTTAATATTTCCGCAAGGTCATCTACTTTTAGTCCTAAGGGTTTTGTTTTGTCAGTTTGGATTTCAAGTGCGATTTTTAAACTTTCGAATTCTTCGTTCAATTTTACTACATCGCTTACTCTTACATCAATTAAAGATTTAGCAAACTTTTCTGCTTTTTCTTTGTCTTTCTTAATGTCATCAGACAAGTAGATTGTCATTGTTGGGTATTTTGCTTTACTTCGTCCATCAACAATTTCTTCAACTCTTTGAATTCCAGAACCAACAGAAACTTCGGCAGCTCCAGCAAAGTGCTTTGTTCTTAGTGTTAACTGTGTTCCTGGTTCTCCTAATGATTGTGCAGCAATTATTCCTACTGCTTCTCCAGGTTCAACGATTATTGAATTGTATTTTGCAAGTACTGCATCAGCTAGTATTCCTGCTTTTTCATTTGATAATTTGTATACTTCTGATAATGCAACTATTTCTTCAACCAATTTTTTTGGAAGAACAACTTGTTCCCAGTTTCTT
>Ga0172379_10006268_pt1 | contig 16019 bp, 11 predicted proteins | sample GrowelOW334metaG_FD_119756 | JGI IMG/M metagenome (GOLD analysis project Ga0172379, IMG submission 119756) | Groundwater microbial communities from an aquifer near a municipal landfill in Southern Ontario, Canada - Groundwater well OW334 metaG | ecosystem: Environmental > Aquatic > Deep... | reverse complement strand
GGCATCTGCATAACGCCTTCGCGAACAGTCGCCATCTGCGGCCAGCGGTCATAATTGATAATCGTCGCGATGATATTTCCACCGAACGCTGGTCTGATTTGCAGAAGCAGATTTTTGTGTATTACCTTTTCAGACTTAATCTCATGGTCTCCGATTTGCAAATCTGTGCAGTCAGCCGTGAGACCTGCCTTTATCGCACTTGCCACTCGCGGGGCAAGGTCTCTGCCGCAGGCGCTTGCGCCGTAAATCATAATCTGCGGCTGGTATTTATGAACAAGGTCGCCTATTACTTTGGCATAACTGTTTGTCTGATAATGCTCAAGCAGCGGATGCTCAAGCACATAAACTTTATCTGCACCATAATGGCATAATCTCTCGGCTAAACCTTTTATTTCGCTGCCGATTAAAACCACGCCGACCTTAACGCCGAGCGTGTCGCCGAGAGTTCTGGCTCTGCCGAGCAATTCGAGGCCTATATCCTCAAGTTTGCCTCCATGCTGCTCTGCGAAAACCCAGACTTCGCCTTTTCTATTCACTGAAATCATAGATACCATCCTGATATTAACTAATCGTTTTTTCTGTTATTAACTCGTGAATCATATCGCTGATGCCCTGGTCGGTCGGCTCGATTGTCTTGCTGTCGCGTGCCGTTAAAACAACGCTTTGAATTCGATGAACCTTTGTCGGCGAGCCGTCTCTGCCGCACCACTGCATATCAGCCTCAAGGAAATCCAAATCCCATTGCTTTATCAGAAGTCCCATATCCTGAAGTTGATTTATTTTTTCATTAGCATCTGTGCCGGTCTGTTTAGCCTGCATTTCAACTTCAACAGGCGTTCTGGCTTTTTTGTATTTCATCAATTTATTAGCAGCCGGTACTCTCGGCTCATTGGCCTCATCAACAACCGTAAGCAGCACCGGCAATTTCGCCTTTACTTCCTGCCAGCCGTTGCCGACATTGCGTCTTGCGATAATTGTCCTTTTCTCAATAGCGATAAGCTCTTCAACATAAGTAATCTGTGGAATACCGAGTTTTTCAGCCAATTGCGGACCAACCTGTGCGGTGTCGCCGTCAATGGCCTGCCTGCCGCAAAGCACAATATCGTAATCGAGCTTCTTCACAGCACAGCTTAATATATAGCTTGTGGCAAGCGTATCGCTTGCTGCGCAACGTCTGTCTGTAACGAGAATCGCATCATCCGCCCCGCGATATAATGCTTCACGAAGCACAGCGCTTGCCGCCGGCAGACCCATCGCGATTGCGGTTACTTTTCCGCCGAACTTATCCTTTATTTCGAGTGCAAGTTCAAGAGCATTCAAATCTTCCGGATTAAAAATCGCCGGCAACGCGCCGCGATTTACAGTACCGTCGTCATTCATCGCTTCGCCGGTTATTCGCTTTGTGTCAGGCACCTGCTTTATTAATACTACGCAGTTATAAGCCAATTTTGACCTCCATATAAAAAGTCATTAGTTATCGGTTATCAGTTCTCACTCTGGGAATACTCGCTAATGGCTGATAACCCTATCCGTTAAGAGCGGGTAGTTTAGTCAAATTCGCTGACAAGTCAAACGAAAAAGCACTTTCGGCCTATTAGCCGCAAATGACGACCTGAAACACCCAAAACATTCTTTTATCACCGAACATAAAAAACGAGAAAAACCATAAACAACCGGAATTTGAGGCGGTTTCGAGAACACTGCGAAAAGACTGTTTTGATGGGATAAAAGCCATTTAAAGACTGAAAACACAAAAGCGGGCGAAGAGATTCGAACTCTCGACTTTCAGCTTGGGAAGCTGACATTCTACCGCTGAATTACGCCCGCAAGTTATTTATCCATAGACACTTACAAAACGCTACTTTTTGTAAAGGCTATTTGTGCCGGTTTGGGTAAATTTTCCAAACTACGGTACTTAATATAACCAAATTATAAATGGATTGCCAGAAATTTTCAGGAGGGGTTTATACTTTTAGCAATGAGCCGCGGCAATGCCTAACAAATACGGATTTAGAATGATTGCCAAATAACGTCAGCAATATAACTCCTTTCAAAATAAAGCAATTGCGGAATAATTATAATGAAAATCTCTGTCTTTCCCGATATTTATTAGATAGGATTGATTTAATTAGAACATTCTTTGGACGCCACCGTATTTTGGAATTATAATAACACCGGGTATTCCTATGGAGTGGATATGAAACGCAAATTATTGGCAGGTTTTTTAATGTTGGCCGCTCTGTGCCAAATCGGTGCTGCCGATGTCAATCTCCCCGATTCAAATAATTTCAGAACTATCGAAGATTATCAAAACCGCGTATTGGCCAATAATGCCGAGTTGGAAGCAAAATTTCAGGAATACAAGGCGGCTTTGGAGCAAATTCCTCAGGCAAAAACGCTTCCCGACCCTCGTGTTACTTTTGGCTATGCAACGGAAAAGACTCCAACACAAAGCACATTTGAGGTTATGCAGGAATTCCCCTGGTTCGGGACAATTAAGTCAAGAACAGATGTCGCTAATGCTTTTTCGAATGCCGCTTCCAAAAAATATGAAGCCAAGAAACTTGAAATACTCAACGAACTGAAGCGATGGTTCTACGAGTATTGCCTGCTGCACAGGTCTATAGAAATTACCACAGAAAACATCGACCTTGTAAGGCATTTTGAAAAAGTCGCACGCAGCAAATACATTACTTTGACTACTACGCACCCTGATATAATTAAAGCCCAGATAACTCTTGCTACTATGGAAGATAACATTAAAACACTCAATGCGTACCGTCGGCCGCTGGTGGTTAGATTAAACAGCATTCTCAATCGGCCTGTTATCGCTAAACTTGACTGGCCGCAAAGACCGGAGCCCAAGTCGGTTTCGCTTAATTTCGATATGGTGTATTCTCTTGCAATGCAGAACAATCCGGATATTAAAGCTCTCGGCTACGATATAGATGCGGCAAGAAGCGGCGAAAAGCTTGCGGAAAAAAAGTTTTATCCCGATATCGGGCTTGGCGTTTCTGTTGATGCCGGTATGGGCAGGAATGGGGAATCCAGAGTTATGCCCATAATTTCCATCAATGTCCCCCTATGGCAAGACAGCTATAGAGCCGGCCGGCGACAGGCACAGGCTATGACAAATCAGGCAAGGAAAGAAAAAGAACAAATGCAGAATACTCTTGCCGCTACGGTGCAGCAGGCTCTTTTTGAATTTGAGGATAGTTCGAGAAAAATCCATCTGTATGAAGACATCCTAATCCCAAAGTCAAAAGAACACCTGATAGCTTCTGAGAACGCTTATCAGTCAGGAACAGTTGATTTTCTGGCTCTGCTCGATGCTCTGCAGGGACTGTTCGATTACCAGCTTCTCTATGAAAGGTCTCTGACCGATAACGCCCAGAAACTTGCCGAGCTTGAAATGCTCACAGGTATAGAATTATCCAAAGAATTTCCCGAACAAAAAATATCTCAAAATCCTGAAAGGAACACAAAATGAAAAATGGAATGAAATTTATCATAGTGGCAGTATTAGTCGGCATTATACTTCTGGCCGGCTGCAAAAAACAATCTTCGCCGATTCCAACGCCTGCTAATCCCGTATCCCAGACTCAACCTGCCGTCCCCGCTGCCCCCACAGCTTCCGCTGCCGTAGAACAGACTACTTGTCCCATAAGGGGAGAAGCAATTGACAAAAATGTTTTCGTTGAATATCAGGGCAAAAAGGTTTATTTCTGTTGTAAAGCATGCATTGCAGAATTTGAGAAAGCTCCGGAAAAATATCTTTCAAAACTGCCCCAGTTTGCAAAATAGCAGACAATTTTTTATAATTTAACTGAAAGTGTATTCTTATGAAGGCTAAGAATAAGGCTATTATAGCTGCTGTAGCTGTAATAGTAATCATCGCAGGGGTTGTTGTGATATATCCGTCAGGGCATTCTTCCTCTAAAAGTGGAACTAAAGACTTATATTATTGCCCGATGCACCCCAATTTCACTTCCGACAAACCGGGCGATTGCGCAATCTGCGGTATGAGCCTTGTGAAAAGACAAGCTCCCCCAAATCAGCCTGTCGCCGGCGAAAAGGCCGCATCGGGAGAAAAGAAAATGCGATTCTATCGAAATCCGATGGACCCGACAGTTACTTCTCCTGTTCCGATGAAAGACCGGATGGGTATGGATTATGTGCCGGTATATGAAGAAGAAAAAACAGCACAGGCCGCCGCGGGCGTTTATATCAGTTCTCAAAGGCAGCAGTTAATCGGCGTTAAAAAAGAAAAAATTGAGAAACGCAGATTGGCCGGTCAGATTTTAACTGTCGGTATTGTCGCTTATGACCCGGATTTGTTTGTCGCTCAGCAGGAATATCTTCAGTCTATCCAAACCCGCCAGGCGATGCAATCGGGCAGCCTTAAGTATTCCGATGAACAATTGAATCCCCTTGTCAATGCCGCAAGACGCAAACTTCTGCTGCTGGGAATGGGTGATTCTGAAATAGCAGAACTTGAAAAGAAAGGCCAACCCCAGCAATATCTGTATCTCCCCGAAAATGGAAATGTATGGGTTTATGTAACTATTTACGAATATGAAATGGCTTTTATTAAGGAAGGTTTGCCGGTACGCGTTGAAACCGTAGCCTATCCCGGACAGGTTTTTGATGGCAACGTTGTTTCTGTTGCTCCGATTTTCGATAGAATTGCCCGAACACTTAAAGTCAGAGTTCTTGTTAAAGACCCGGGAAACAGGCTTAAACCTGAAATGTATGTCGATGTAAAAATATTTTTCGACCTCGGCAAAAAACTTGCCGTGCCTGAACAGGCTGTTATGGACAGCGGCACCAGAAAAATTGTGTATATAACTGACCCTAACGGCTATTTCGAAGCCAGAGATGTTAAATTGGGACCCAAAGCACAGGGATATTATGAAGTTTTAGATGGTCTGGCTGAAAACCAGACCGTTGTAACTTCCGGCAACTTTCTGATTGATTCTGAATCAAAGCTCAACGCCGTGCTGACGCAGGGACAGGAAGCAAACAAATAAACAGGAATCGCTGATGATCGGCAAAATAATAGAATTTTCAGGGAAGAATAAATTTATCGTTATATTTTTTGCGATAGCGGCCATAATCGGCGCCGTCTACTGCATCAAAAATATACCTCTCGACGCTATTCCGGATTTGTCCGACACGCAGGTTATTATCTATTCACAATGGGACAGAAGCCCGGATATTATAGAGGCTCAGGTTACATATCCGATTGTTACCGCTATGCTCGGAGCGCCCGGCGTCAAGGCTATCCGCGGTTTTTCGGATTTCGGCTTTTCTTATGTTTATGTTATCTTCAAGGACGGCACCGATATTTACTGGGCAAGAAGCCGGACTCTCGAATATCTAAGCAAAATTACTCCCAAACTGCCGCAGGGTGTTAAAACTGAAATGGGCCCCGATGCTACCGGAGTCGGATGGGTCTATCAATATGCGCTTGTCGATAAAACCGGCAGCAACAGCCTTGCCGACCTTCGGAGTTTTCAGGACTGGTATCTTCGATACTGGCTTCAAAGTGTACCGGGGGTTGCTGAAGTAGCCGCTGTGGGCGGTTTTCAGAAACAGTATCAGGTGAATGTTAACCCTAATGCATTGCTGGCTTATAACATACCTCTTATGAAAGTTGTCGAAGCCATAAAGCAAAGCAACAATGATATTGGCGCCCGACTGCTTGAGATGTCCGGCACAGAATATATGATTCGCGCAAAAGGCTATATTAAATCGCCGCAAGACCTTGAAAACACCGTCATCGGCGATAATAAAGGTATTCCAATTCTTGTCAAAAATGTCGCGAGCGTCATTCTCGGCCCGGATATAAGGCGAGGAGTTGCCGACTTAGACGGTCAGGGCGATACTGTCGGCGGTATTATAATTATGCGACAGGGTGAAAATGCGCTCAATCTGATTAACCGCGTCAAAGCCAAAATCGAAGAAATCAAACCCTCTCTGCCTAAAGGGGTTGAAATAGTTACTACATACGACCGTTCCGAACTCATCAATAAAGCGATAGATACTCTCAAGAGCAAACTCTTTGAAGAAATGATTATCGTCAGTATCGTTATTCTGATTTTCCTCTGGCATTTTCCATCAGCGATTATTCCCATAGTAACAATTCCTATCGCCGTTGTTTTATCTTTCATTCCTATGTACGGCCTGAAGCTGACTTCAAATATTATGTCGCTTTCAGGCATTGCGATTTCAATCGGCGTTCTCGTTGACGGCGCAATTGTCGAAGTTGAAAACGCCTATAAAAAATTACAGCTTTGGGATGCCGGTGGCAGAATAGGAGATTTTCATCAGATTCGGCTTAACGCATTAAAAGAAGTCGGGCCATCGGTTTTCTTTTCGCTTTTGGTTATTGCGGTCGCGTTTCTGCCGGTTTTCACTCTCGTTGACCAGGAAGGCCGATTGTTCAAGCCTCTTGCATACAGCAAAAACCTCGCAATGGCCATTGCCGCGATTCTCGCAATCACTCTCGACCCCGCATGCAGAATGCTTTTTACGAGAATGGATTATAAGCATTTCAAACCCAAATGGCTTTCCAATTTGTATAATTCAATAACGGTTGGAAAATATTATCCCGAAGAAAAACATCCGGTAAGCAGAATTCTGTTCGCAATTTATGAGCCTGCCTGCAATTTCGTTCTTGAACATCGCAAACTCACAATTACTCTGGCTCTTATTCTTGTGCTTATAACTGTGCCGGTTTATTTTATGCTCGGCTCGGAATTTATGCCGCCTCTTAATGAAGGTACGATTCTGTATATGCCTACAACTCTCCCCGGCATATCCGTAACCGAGGCTGCCAATCTTCTCCAGATACAGGACAAAATTTTTATGTCTTTTCCGGAAGTCGAACGTGTCTTCGGTAAAGCCGGCCGCGCAAGCACTTCAACCGACCCGGCGCCGTTTTCGATGATGGAGACAACCGTTACTCTCAAAGATAAAAAATACTGGCGGTCAGGCTTAACATGGGAAAAACTTATCAACGAGATGAATGAAAAAATGCAAATTCCCGGCACAACAAACGCCTGGACTATGCCCATCAAAGCCCGGATTGATATGCTTTCCACAGGCATTCGCACTCCGATAGGCATAAAAGTCTACGGCCCCGACCTTTCTCAAATTGAAAAAATCGGCATCCAGCTTGAACAAATAATCAAACCTTTGCCCAGCACTCGCAGCGTCTACGCTGAACGTGTTTCAGGCGGCTACTTTGTGGATTTTACGCTCAAACGCGACCAGCTTGCCCGCTACGGCCTGAGCGTTCAGGACGCTGAGGAAATAATAATGTCTGCCATCGGCGGTGAAACAATCACAACCACGATTGAGGGAACAGAACGTTACAGCGTAAATGTCCGTTATGGGCGGGATTTCAGAGACAGCATTGAAAAACTTCAGCGTGTTCTCGTTCCGACGATGTCCGGCGCACAAATTCCGCTCGCCCAGCTTGCCGATATAACCGTTAGTCTCGGACCTTCGATGATTCGCGATGAAAATGGTATGATGGCCGGCTATGTTTATGTCGATACCGGCGATTCCGATATCGGCGGATATGTCAGCCGCGCTAAAATCGCTGTTCAAAAAAATCTTCAGCTTCCTGCCGGCTATTCGCTGCAATGGAGCGGCCAATTTGAAAATATGATTCGCGTAAGAGAACGGCTGAAAATCATTATCCCGCTTACAATTCTTATCATTTTTGTTCTGCTGTATATGAATACTAAAAGCGCCGTCAAGGCCGGTATTGTTTTGCTTGCGGTGCCGTTCTCTTTAGTCGGCGCGATTTGGCTGCTTTACTTTCTCAATTATAATATTTCCATTGCAGTGTGGGTTGGAATGATTGCCCTTATGGGTCTCGATGCCGAGACAGGCGTTTTTATGCTGCTCTTCCTCGACCTTTCGTATAACGATATGGTTTCTCAGGGAAAAATGAAAACCTTTGCCAATCTCAAGGAAGCCATTATCCACGGCGCCGTCAAGCGAATTCGTCCAAAAATGATGACGGTTATGGCGATGTTTATGGGTCTGATTCCGATTATGTGGTCGATGGGCACAGGCGCCGATGTGATGAAACGTATCGCTGCACCTATGATTGGCGGCATTTTTTCCAGCTTCATTCTCGAATTGCTTGTCTATCCGCCGCTCTATGCCATCTGGAAATGGCGTTATGAAATGAAACACGGCTCTGTCGATGTCTCGAAATTAAATTCTAAAAAGTTTTAAGTGAAAAAAATAAGAGGGATAAATTACCCGACACGACAGAATAATGCCAATTGGTATTATTTATTTAAAATTGTTTTAGAAAACGGATATCGTTTTCGAATAGCAGTCTGATATCTGTTATGCCGTATTTTCTCATAGCCAGCCGTTCGATTCCGAAGCCGAAAGCCCAGCCTGTATATTTTTCGCTGTCGATTCCAACGCCGTTGAAAACATTCGGGTCAACCATACCGCAGCCGCCGACTTCAATCCATTTTTCGCCGCCGCTTTTATCAATAAACAGCATATCAACTTCGGCGCTTGGTTCGGTGAATGGGAAAAAGCTTGGACGCAATCGCCATTTTACATCCTGACCAAAAAACGCAGCGATGAACTGCGCTATTGTACTTTTCATATCAACCATCGAAACGCCCTCGTCAACAACAAGAGCTTCGAGCTGATGGAACATAAACATATGCGTGGCATCAACGGTATCAGGCCTATAAACGCGTCCCGGAGCAACAACCCTGATAGGCAGTTTTTGACTGCTCATAACACGAATCTGAATTGTTGAAGTCTGACTGCGAAGCAGTCTGTTATTGTCGATATAAAAATTATCCGCAGGGTCGCGAGCCGGGTGTTCGGGCGGGATATTCAATGCGATGAAATTATGCCATTCGTCTTCGACTTCCGGGCCATAAGCTATGTCGAAACCCATCCGTGCGAAAATTTCGAGAAGTTCGTTTTTGGTCTGCGTAATTATATGACTTTTGCCGATTTGGAAATCAACGCCGGGCAGCGTAACGTCTTCGAGCGGTTCTTTTTTGGCCGAAGATGTGCCAAGCGTCGCTTTTAGAGCTTCAAACGCGGCTGTTACTTCCTGCTTGACTTTATTGGCCAGTGCGCCGGCTTCCTTTTTCTGCTCGGCGGGAAACGAACCGATTTTGCTGAGCATATCGGTAACAAGTCCCTTGCGTGCCAGAAAACGAATGCGGAACTGCTCAAGCTGCTCGGCATCGGCAACCTGTTTGAGCGTTTCCAACGCTTCCTGTCCGATTTTTTTGAATTCATCAAGCATAAATACAAATAAATCCGAAATCCGAATATCTAAATCCGAAACAAACTCAAATCACCAAAATCTAAATGACCAAAACCTGCGAATTCCGCCGTTTTGAACATTTGAATTTTGAATATTCAATATTGTTTCGAGCTTCGGATTTCGTATTTAGGATTTTCTTATAAAGCTGCTTTGACTTTTTCGACGATAGCGTCAAAAGCCTCTGCGTCTCTGATTGCGATTTCGCTGAGCATTTTTCTGTTGAGCAGGATATTTGCTTTTTTGCAGCCGTTGATAAACAAGCTGTAGCGGATTTGCCTCATCTCGCAGGCGGCGCTTAAACGCACAATCCACATACTTCTGTATATGCGTTTTTTCTGCTTCCTGCCGATTCGAGCGTTGACTAAAGCCTTAACAGCGGCTTCCTTGGCTAAATGGTATGTTGTGCCGGGATTGCCGTAATGGCCCCTGACAGCTTTCATAACTCTCTTACGGGCACGCCTTGTGGCGGCACCCTTTTTAATACGTGGCATCAGCTTTCCTTTCTAAAAAATTTCTTCCTGCTGGCGGCAGCCGATAACATAGCCGAGAAGCAAGGAATCGGAAGACGAATTAAGCGCCTTTACCGAGCATTTCTTTAAGCGTTTTTACACCAACGCCGCCAATAATCAGCGGTTTTTTGAGATTTCGTCGTCTGTTTGCGGATTTACAGCTCAAAAGGTGACCTTTTCCGGCTTTTTTACCTACTATTTTGCCGCCTGCAGTTACCTTTACGCGTTTCTTTAAACCCTTATGTGTCTTTTGTTTAGGCATATTATTCAACCTTTAATAACTAAATTTTATGAGAAAATAGGGATAGAATCTTAACAAGCCGTCCCCAGCCGGTCAACTATAATCTGACAATGCCCCCTAATTTGACCTAAAATCTACTTCGGAGCCATCATTACCGTCATTCTTTTGCCCAGAAGAGATGGGTTTTTGTCGATTTTGGCAACATCGTCAAGCTGAAGAATTATTTTTTCCATCAGCGCCTTGCCCTGCTCAACGTGCAGCATTTCACGGCCTCTGAACATCAGCGTGAACTGAACGCGATGACCCTTCTCAAAAAAGGTGCGGGCGTGATTCAGCTTCGTTTCGCAGTCATGCTCATCGGTGGTAGGCCGAAGACGAATCTCCTTAAGCGTAACGGAGTGCTGCTTTTTTACATTCTGCTTTTCTTTTCTTTTTAGTTCGTACAGATATTTGCCGAAATCCATAATCCTGCACACCGGCGGACTGGCTTCAGGAGCTATCTCGACAAGGTCAAGTCCCGCCTGTCTTGCCATATCCAAAGCCTCATTGACAGGCACTACGCCGATTTGATTGTTCTCTGCGCCAATCAGGCGAACAGGACTGGTTCTTATCCACTCATTAATTTTAAGTTTCAGCTTTCCGATTTTTTTGCCTTTCAAAATTAAACAACAATATTTTTATAAACTTAAATCTCTTTTCTTTTCAGCAATTTTATTTTTTGCCAAAGCGACAAACTCATCAACTTTCATCGTTTTGGGTTCCTGGCTGCCGCGAACTCTGACGTTGACACTGTCGCTTTCGGCCTCTTTCGGTCCTACAACAAGCATATAAGGCATTTTTTCAGTATAGGCACGCATAATTTTTGAGCCTATTTTTTCATCAGAAGTATCCAGAGTGCATCTCAAATCTGCGGCTTTTAATTTGGCAAGCAGATTTTGTGCGTAATCATTCGACTTCTCGCTAATCGTCAAAATCCTCATCTGTTCCGGCGCAAGCCACAGCGGAAATTCTCCGCCATAATGTTCAATCAGTATTCCGATAAACCGCTCAAACGAGCCGAGTATCGCACGATGAATCATAACAGGCGTTTTCTCGGTATTGTCTTTGGCAGTATAAACTAAGCCGAATCTCTTAGGCATCGAGAAATCAAGCTGAATCGTGCCTAACTGCCAGCTTCTCTTGAGACAATCCTGTATATGGCAGTCAATCTTAGGCCCGTAAAAAGCGCCATCGCCTTCATTTATCTGATACTTAATATTCTTGCGTTCCAGTGCCCTTTTCAAAGCGTTTGTCGAAACTTCCCAAATTTCATCCGACCCAAGATGTTTTTCAGGCTTGGTTGAAAGTTCGATATGAATATCCTCAAAACCGAACGCGGAGTATATTTCAAAAATCAAATTTATTACGCCGACAATCTCGTCTTCAATCTGGTCTTCCGTGCAGAAAATATGGGCATCGTCCTGCGTGAATTGTCTGACGCGCACAAGACCGTGCATTACGCCGCTGGCTTCGTGGCGATGAACAAGCCCAAGCTCAGCATTCCTTATCGGAAACTCACGATACGAATGCTGCTTGTTGGCGTAGACTAAACAGCCGCCCGGACAATTCATCGGCTTAATCGCATAGCCGACATCGTCAACGGTTGTGAAATACATATTTTCCTTATAGTTATCCCAATGGCCGCTGAGTTTCCACAACTGCTGATTGAGAATTATCGGCGTTTTGATTTCCTGATAGTCATATTTCTTGTGAACGCTCCGCCAGAACTCGGTAATGGCATTCCATATCACCATTCCCTTCGGGTGGAAAAACGCAAACCCCGGCCCTTCATCGTGAAAGCTGAACAAATCCATCTGTTTGCCGATGGTTCTGTGGTCGCGTTTCCTGGCTTCTTCGAGCATAGCCAGATATTCGTCAAGCTCTTTCTGCGTCCGCCAGGCAGTGCCGTAGACACGCTGAAGCATTTTTTGTGTCGCGTCGCCGTGCCAGTAAGCGCCAGCCACGGACATAATTTTAAATCCGCCGATTTTGCCGGTACTGGGAACGTGCGGCCCTCTGCACAAATCCTCAAAACCCTGCTCGTGCGAATAAAAACTAATCGTCTCGCCCTGCGCGCGATTGATGTTATCAACCTTGTATTTATTCCCCGCGACATGGAGCAAAGCCTGCTCCCTGCTGAATTCTTTGCGGATAATAGGCAGATTCGCTGCGATAATTTCCGCCATTTTCTTTTCGATTTTCGCAAAATCTTCCGGCCTTATCGGTTCATCGAGGTCAATATCATAGTAAAAACCATCGTCAATCGTCGGCCCGTAGACCAGCTCAGTTTTCGGCCAAATCGAACATATCGCCTCAGCCATAACGTGGGCGCAGCTATGCCGGATAATCTCTAATCCTTCTTTGCTGTTGTTTGTAATGACGTGAAATGCGATTTGCCCGGTTACGGGAGTGTTCAAATCAGCCGGCTGGCCGTTAATTTTTACCGCCAGGGCATCCTGTGCGAGTCTTTTACCTATTTTTTCGACAACCTGCCCCGCCATCAGACCATCATCAACATTCAATACTTTGCCATCGGGCAGTGTAATCTGTGCCATTTATTTTATTCCGGCCTTAAACCTCAAAATATACTTTATTTATCCATTTTGACATCCTGCCAACCTGACAGGGATTAACCGATACTGAATATATCTTATCCGCTGAATTTGTCAAGGAAACAAAAGGCAAAAATGCGATATTCACAAACCGCCCGGCATTATATGTAAACCCTTATTTGACATAGACTGAGGCATCCGGGTTGAATGGATTTGTACGCATAGCCAAGCTGAACAGATACGGGTAGCTTTTTTTGAGGTGTTTCATATACTCAATCCATTCAAAAACAACTGCCTTATACGCCCTTTTCATATCGCCAGCCAGATGGTTTATATCGACCTGCGTAAGCCCCGCAAGTTCCTTCCGCTGGATGAGTTCTTCGGTCAAATGAAAAATCGCCCAGAGCATATCGGTAAAATTGTCGTGTTCGAGCAGGTTTGGATTTTCAAGCAGCCTCATCAGAAATTTTCTCTTTCCCAAAAGATAATTCCGCCATTCTTCCAAATCCGCCATATCAATCCACAGATTATATTCGTGTTTTCGCAGCACACGAACCGCAGATAAAAAATTTTCTTTTGTCCAGTCGTCTTTTATCACAAGCTGATTCTGTATTTTTCCCGACTCATTATCAAGTTTGTAAAACCTGCCTGCAAGTTCCGCCCCCGTGTCGCTGAAAAAAGTGCCTACAACCATATTCAATTTAGCCATTTTGCTCTTTTTTTCGCGAACATTAAGCAGATTGTGAATAATCAGCGTAACAAGCAGTACTTCTATCGGCAAAAACGCCACGTTACCAAGCATATAAAAGAAAATCTGATGCACATCGCGATAAATAAAATAGTGCAGCATATAGAGCATCGCCGAAATCCAAATGAGAATAACGCCAAATAATATCTGCCATTTTTGAATCTTCATATTTTACCCCTAATCTGCAAGCCAGCTTTGGCCTATATTCACATCAACTTTCATAGGCACATCGAGCTTAATCGCTCCGGTCATTTCATCAGCGAAAATTTTCACCAGTTTTTCCGCTTCTTTGCCGTCCGCTTCAAAAACTAATTCATCGTGAATCTGCAAAATCATCTTCGCAGGCAGATTTTCCTTTTCAATTCTGTTCTGAATTTTAACCATCGCTATTTTTATCAAATCTGCCGCCGAACCCTGTATAAGCGTGTTTATCGCCAATCTCTCAGCCTGCGAACGAATATTGTTGTTGCCGCTTTCAAGGCCGCTGATATTTCTTCTTCTGCCGCATATTGTCTCTGCAAAGCCGGTTTTTTTCACCATCGCAATAGAATCTTTCTTGAATTGCAGAACGGAATTATATCTGTCAAAATAATCATCGATAAATTTTTTCGCCTCCGCAACGCTCATCCCCGTCGTCTTGCTCAAACCAAATGCACCCTGCCCATAAATCAATCCGAAATTAACCGCCTTGCACCTCGACCGCATTTGGGAACTCACCTCGGAAATATCGATATTATAAATTTGCGAAGCGACAAAACTGTGAATATCCCTGTCCTCCTCGAACGCCTTAATCAAAGCCTTATCCCGCGAAAGATGCGCCAAAACGCGAAGCTCGATTTGCGAATAGTCCAAGCTGATAATTTTATCCGTCTTTTTCTCCGCGATAAACGCCGAGCGAATCTGCCTGCCGATTTCCGTCTTAATCGGAATATTCTGCAAATTCGGGTCTGATGAACTAAGCCTGCCGGTGGCCGTTATAGTCTGATTAAAACTGGCATGAACCCTGCCCGTACGCGGATTTATCAGCGTGCCAAGCTTGTCGGTGTAAGTATTTTTTAATTTGCTCAACTGCCTATACGACAAAATATGTTCGACAATCGGATGTGAATCCGCCAATTCTTCCAGTACATCCGCATCTGTGCTTTGTCCGGTTTTCGTGTTGCGAACCGACTTTAGGCCGAGCTTTTCAAAAAGAACATTAGAAAGTTGCTTTGGCGAATCGATATTAAACCGCTCCCCCGCCAACTCATAAACCTTTTCTGCCGACTGGTCAAGCTGCTGATTTATCTCAATCGAAAGCCGCTTCAGAATTGGCACATCGACCTTCACGCCGTTAAGTTCCATCTTCGTCAGAACATCCGTAAGCGGAATTTCAATTTCATCGAAAAGTTTTTTCAGCGTCGGCTCTTTTTCCAGCTTCGCATCAAGATACTGATAAAGCTGAAATGTAATATCCGCGTCCTCCGCCGCATAATCACACGCCGTTGCCGTATCGACAAAATCAAACGTCATCTGGCTTTTGCCTTTGCCGATAAGGTCGGCAATCGGAATATCACGATAATTCAGAAAATCCAGCGCCATATTATCCATCGAATGGCTCCGCCGTTCCGCATCAAGAACGTAAGAAGCAATCATCGTATCGAAGCAAAGCCCCCGCACAGGCATACCCGCGTTGTGCAGAACAATCATATCGTACTTTGCGTTTTGCCCGATTTTTTTTACATTCTCATCAGCTAAAATCGCCGCCAGTCTTTCCCTGACCGCTGCCGCCCCCAGACACTTTGCCCCCATAGACGCTTTTACCGCAAGATAATACGCCTTATGCGCCTCCCAGCAAAAACTCATTCCAACCAATTCAGCCCGATGAGCAGAAATAGATGTTGTTTCTGTATCAACCGCAAACAGCTTTTGCTTTTTCAGCTCTTTGGCGAAATCATCTAATTTTTCAATCGTATCAACTAAGTGATATTCGTGCTTGACTGTTTTTATAGAATTAACAACAGGAGCGGTCTCAAAAAGACTATCCTGTTTTTTCTCTTCCGTTTTTTCCGGCTGTTTCTTTTCGCCCTGCGATAAATTCAACTGCCCCAAAAGCCTGCTGAAACCAAGCTCATCGAAAACCGCTTTAAGCTTTTCAGAATTAAATTCCTTTACCGCAAAACTTTTTTCATCGAGTTCAATAGGCATTTCGCAATTTATCGTTACAAGCTCCCTGCTCAGCATCGCCAGCTCTTTGGAGTTTCGCAGATTATCGCCTCGTTTGCCTTTTATTTCGTCCGCGTGTGCGTAAAGATTCTCAACCGAGCCGTATTTCCTTACCCATTCCATTGCCGTCTTGGGCCCGACATCAGGCACTCCAGGCACATTATCCGCTGCATCGCCCTGTAATGCCAACACATCAATAAACTGCCCAGGCTTCAATCCCGTCTCATCGAAAAACGTCTTCGCATCCGTCGTCGAATCGCCCCTGATATCGTAAATCCGCACACCCTTATCCAAAAGCTGAATCATATCCTTGTCTTTGGAGCAGATATAAGTATCGAAACCTTTTTTGACCGACTTTGCCGCCAGCGTCCCGATTATATCATCAGCCTCGAAT
>Ga0172379_10006267_pt1 | contig 16020 bp, 19 predicted proteins | sample GrowelOW334metaG_FD_119756 | JGI IMG/M metagenome (GOLD analysis project Ga0172379, IMG submission 119756) | Groundwater microbial communities from an aquifer near a municipal landfill in Southern Ontario, Canada - Groundwater well OW334 metaG | ecosystem: Environmental > Aquatic > Deep... | reverse complement strand
CCACGCCTCCTCATATTCTCTGTTATCTTAGCATATTTATTTTAATAATAAAATATAATTGAAAAATAAGCATAATTATACTATTTGATTTAACATGGAGCCGTGTCAGAGTGGTCTAACGTACCTCTTTGCTAAAGAGGCAGGGTGTAAAAGCCCTCGCGAGTTCGAATCTCGCCGGTTCCGCAAAGGTTTTCGTGAAGCAAAAAGCTTTGCGGAACCGAGCAAATGAACTGCTTCATTTGCGTGTGAGATCCGAACAGCGGAATCATATTTTTCTAGTAAGAAAAATAGATGAGCTGGTGACCAGACAAAACTTTTTGACGAAAAAGTTTTAGTCGAGGTCAAAACATGTACTCATGGTCCTCTATGTATAGGATTTGAAGACCTTTTCTGTGTGAGAGTACTCACGAACAAAAAAGGTGTACTGGTCATGTAATGACCAAAAAGCGTACTCGCGGTCATCTCCTCTCCGTAATACAATAAAATCTGCTATAATGTTATAGTTAGTTTTTATTCATTCACAGATTTAAAAATATTAGATTATATTAGATGAAATATTATGTTTATATAATTGTTTTTTTAAGTATTTTGACACATTTTCTTTTTTGGGGTTATCCTAAACAAGTTGTTTTTGATGAGGTTCACTTTGGATATTTTGCGACGGAATACATGTCAGGAGAATACTTTTTTGATATTCATCCACCTTTGGGCAAAATGATGATCAGTGCTATTGGTTCGATCGGGAATATAAATCCTGAAGCTACTTTTACTAAAATAAATGATAGTTTTGGTGATAATGGCTATATGTGGTTACGCTTCTTACCTAATCTGGCTGGGTTATTATTGCCAATAGTTATATTTTTTCTATGTCTTCGTTTGGGTTTTTCAAAGATGGCTGCTTTTTTCGCGGGTTTGTTTATAATTTTAGAGAATTCTCTTTTGGTTCAGTCGCGTTTTATTTTGCTAGATAGTTTTTTATTGTTGTTTGGTTTTTCGGGTTTACTTTTTTATTTATTATCCAGAAAACAATTAAATCTAAGAAGGAAAATATTTTTACTTTTACCTGCAGTTATCTTTTTAACTTTTGCTTTTAGTGTAAAGTGGACTGGCTTGGCCTTTTTGGGGATTGTTGGAATAATTGAATTTATAGATTTTCTCAAAAATTATAAAAAGTGGCAAATTAGAGACTATTTTTATAGATTTATATTTTTTGTTTTTGTTCCATTTTTAATTTATTTTTCTATATTTTTAATTCATTTTTCCTTATTAAAAGAGTCCGGTAAAGGAGATGCTTTTATGAGTCCAAGCTTCCAGAAAACTTTGATTAATAGTTCATACGAGACCAATAGAGATATAAAGCCATCAAATACATGGTCAAAATTTATAGAATTAAATAAAAAGATGTTCACATATAATCAGACTCTAACAGCAAGCCACCCTTATTCTAGTAAATATTATTCTTGGCCATTTTTGTATCGTCCAATCTATTATTGGAATAATTCTAGTGGTGATACTAACAATGAGGCAAGAATATATTTCATAGGTAATCCTTTGATCTATTGGTTATCATTTGGTGCTATTATCTTTTTATTCTTTACAATTCTAATTAGAAAACTTGGCTATCAGGGAAACAAGAAAATGTATTTATTTTTATTTGGCTGTTTTATTCTTAATTTTCTTCCATACATCTTTATTCCCCGAGTGATGTTTTTATATCATTATTTACCTTCTTTAATTTTTTCTATTTTAGCCTTAGTTTTTATTATTGATAAAACTACTGTAGTGAAAAACAAAATAAGAATTTTTATTTTTCTTACAGTAATTTTTGTTGCTTCGTTTATAATTATGTCACCATTAACATATGGTTTCCCTCTAAAAGAGCATAATCCTTATCAAGCTAAGTGGTGGCCACAAATTTGGAGATAGTTAAAAATTTATTTTATATGCTTCAATGGCTTAAAACAAAGACTGTAGATTTAAATGAAAGTATTAAATCTCATAAATGGACAACTATATCAGGGCTATTTTTGATAGTGGCTTTACTTATCATTCATTTATGTCTAGTATCTAAAACTTTTTTTATTGACAATTTGGGTTCAATACATAGTGCTTATGAAAGTTGGGGAGATATTATATTTCATATAACACAGATTAATAAATTTGCTTATGAGCCAAATTTTAATCTCAATGAGACAATATTTTTTGGTGAAAAGATGCATTATCCTTTCTTGATAAATTTAGTAAGCGGTCTTTTGTTGCGCCTAACTGGGTTTGTTACTTTTTCGGTGATGTTTCCTGTATATTTTTTAATGATTGCTAATCTTGTTCTTATTACTTTAATCTATAATAAACTTTTTAAAAATATATTATTGACCGCAGTTGCTATTTGTATATTTATGTTGGGTTCTGGGGTGGGAGCTTTTACTTATATGAATAAAGCTTTAATTGACCATAAACCTTCTATTCAAATAAAAGAAGATATTCTAAATAAAAAAATTCCTACAATTAATTATTTTGCGGCCCAATACCCAAATCAGCATATTGTTTTCGGTGCACCTATGGTTCTTGTTTTAATGCATCAGCGGACATCTTTTCTAGGTCTGTTTGGTTTTCTACTATTTTTATATTTATTAATTCAATTTGAATCATATTCTCTTTTATCTTTGAAAAAGGCAATTGGGTTAGGTGTTATATATGGTCTTTTACCAATGATACATACTCACAGTTTCGTTGCTGCCTCACTCGTTCTGGCAGTTTATGGAGTCATTTTAATAGTAAAAAAGCATTGGGTTAATTTTAAGAATTTACTTATTATAACAGGTACTGGTTTTGTTTTAGCGATACCACAACTTTGGTATTTAGTAGGAACTAAAAGTATTTTTACAAATGTTAGTCAATTTGCGAAGTTTCGTCTTGGCTGGATGATTAATCCTACTATTGGCTCGGTTCAATTTCCTATTGGTGAGACACCAAGTATATTTTCTTTATCTTATCTAAATTTTTTAAGCTCTAATTTTGGTTTCATATTATTTGCTTTTGTTTTGGCTGGTATATATTTTATAATAAGAAGAAAAAAAATAAAAACTGACAATATTTTACCAATTTTATTTTTTCTTTCCTCTATTATTTTATTTTTGATAGTTCAAATAATACAATTTCAACCATGGGATTATGATAATAATAAAGTTTTAGTTTATTATCAATTTTTTGCTGTTCCTTTTACTTTATGGCTTATTTTTATTATGTTTAAAAAATATAAAAAAATAATGGTTGTTTTAATTCCTGTGTATTTTTTCATTACAACATTTTCTAGTTTTATATATATAATTCCTAGATTAATGACAGCTAGAACTGATATGCCAATAGCATTTGATTTACCAGCAAATCATTTGGCTAGTTATATACGATTAAATATACCTAATCAAATTATTTTGACATCAGCTGTTATACCAAATCCAGTATCATTAGCTGGTAGGGGTGTTTTAGTGGGTTATCCGGGTTGGTTATGGTCGCGTGGAATCAATTATTCTGGAAGAGAAAAAGAAATAAGAAATTTTTATATTAATCCAGATAAGAATAATGAAATTTTGCAAATATATCAAATAGGCTATATTTTATTGGATAATATGGCTATAAATGAATATGGAGCAAAGAAAGAGGTTTTTAATAAATTGTATAATAAGATTTTTGAAGAAGGTCAGTACATTTTGTATAGTTATTAATATTTTGGTAAGATAAGTTAGTTATTATTTATGCATATATTTAAAAAAATTATGATTATATTTTTCTCAATTATTATTATACTGGTTATTTCTGTTACTATTTTTATGAATGGAATACAATTTGGGAAAGCTCCAACAGGTGCAAATCTGGAGCGAGTTTTAAAATCTCCAAATTATAAAAACGGAGCTTTTGAGAATAGTATGAGTACTCCAATGATAGTGACAAATGGCAAGCACCCTTCTATATTTAAAAGATTATTTTTTGATAAGAATAGCCCAATAGATTCTATTCCTTCTATTAAAACTGATTTAAAAAATTTAGACCCAAAACAGGATATTTTAGTATGGTTCGGTCATTCATCTTACTTTATGCAAATAGATGGAAAGAAGTTCCTTGTGGATCCTGTATTGAGTGGCAGTGCTTCACCATTTTCTTTTATGATTAAGGCATTTAAAGGAGCAGATATATATAAACCTGAGGATATGCCAGAAATTGATTATCTAGTTATTACTCACGATCACTGGGATCATTTAGATTACAAGACTGTTTCAAAAATTAAAGATAGGGTGAAAAATGTTATAACACCCCTTGGGGTGGGAGGGAATTTCATTTATTGGGGTTTTGACAAAAATATTGTTACTGAAACAGACTGGAGAGATGAGAACAAATTTACAGATGGGTTTACTTTAAATACGACAGAGACGCATCACTTTGGAGGAAGGACTTTTAAGCGTAATCAAAGTCTATGGGTTTCTTATGTTCTTACTACTCCTACTATGAAAATTTATATAGGAGGGGATAGTGGTTATGGTCCACATTTTAAAAAAATTGGGGAGAAGTTTGGGCCATTTGATTTAGCTATTTTAGAGAATGGGCAATATAATGAAGGCTGGAAATATATTCATATGATGCCAGGTGAGAATTTACAGGCAGCTCTTGATTTAGGTGCTAAACGTTTATTTACAGTACATAATTCTAAGTTTGTATTAAATGTCAGTCCCTGGAAAGAACCGTTAGAGAAGATAGTAGAATTAAACAAAAAAATAAAGATACCACTTATTACTCCAATGATAGGGCAGCAAGTAAATCTTAAAGATAATACCGAGAAGTTTACTCATTGGTGGGAGGCTGTAAGGTAGAGATGTATTTGTGTTTGACTTGTGGTATAATTAATACATTATGGAAAAACCAAAAAATAACAAATTTATATTTATTAGCTTGGCACTTATAATTTTTTCTTTATTAATTTCCGCTGCATTTTTTCTATCAGCACAGGACTTTTCAAAACAAGGTTCCTATGTAGAAGTAAAAGGTCTCTCTGAGAAGATAGTTAAAGCAGATACAGCTATCTGGTCAATGAGCTTTGAAATAAAGTCTAATAATGTGGATACACTTTATTCCGATATTGAGAAGAATATCACAACTATAAAATCATTTTTAGTAGAAAAAGGTTTTGATGCTTCTGAAATAAATATTGCACCTGTAAATATTTATCAAGATACTTATAAAGATGCCCTCTTTAGATATAATTCAATTAATCAAGTCTCTGTATATACGAAAAAGGTTGATCTCGCAAAGTCTACTTCTAATGAGACATTGCTTCTAGTTAAAAGGGGAGTAGTTCTAAGTCAGAATAATATTTCTTTTGAATTTTCGGATATAAATAGCATCAAGCCTGAAATGCTTACTGACGCAATCAACAATGCAAATGCTACAGCATTGCAATTTGCACAAAATACAGGCTCACTTGTAGGAAGTGTCACAAGAGGGAATCAAGGAGTCTTTGATATAACAGATAAGGACCCCGGTTCCCCTGAATACAAGAAAATTCGCCTAGTTTCAACCCTCAGATTTCTATTAAAATAAACCATAAGTGGAATTATAAAAACCGGCAGATGCCGGTTTTTATAATTTAGAATTTAAGAATTAAGCGTTATTTAATTTCATTGATTCTTGTTTTGCAATTTCTCCTCCTTTATCAATACCAACACGAAGAGCAACCATGCTAATCAATGAACCAATTCCTATTACAAAAAGTTTAGCAAGTCTTTCACCATTTGTTCCACTTCTCATAAATTCATCAAAAGCCTCCATCATTTTTATTACAATTGGATGGTTTATAGCAGACCCTGCTGTTATCACAGCTACTGATACTACTTCGGCGGCTAAAGCTATAGCACTTCCATATTCTAATGTTTTGCCTCCATATAATTTTAACTTACTTCCTTCTTCTCCTAGCTTATTGGCTAAAGCAGTTTCTCCCATTTGGTCTATTTTATTTTTTATTCCCTCAACTTTTTGGGCAGTTATTGCTAAATTTGAAACCATTTCTATTTTACCTGCTTCTGAAATTTCAGGGGTCTTTGGTCCTTCAGCTGCAACTTTTTCTATATTTGGTGCTGTATTAAAATTCATATATTTTAAAAATTAATTAATAATTTATTGACTTAATTCGTTGTTAACTTTTTCAAGAAGATTATTGTATTCTTTAATAAAAGCCAATATTTCTTCTTCTGTTGCAGTTTTATTTTTAATTTTTTCTGCTATTAAATCCATTGTTTTCTCATCCATATTTTTGATAAATTTTATAATTTATAAAGCGACCTTATTATTATAACCTATTTGGATGAAAAACAATAAAACTTTAATAATATCCTTTATTATACACTAGTTATATATAAAAGTCAATAGCTAATTTAATTGACTTTATACTTAAATATTGTAAAGTAGAAAGAAATTCACTAAAAATATGTTGTTATGAAACTTAGTTATATTGTCCCAAAAGAGGTAAAAGTACTCCTTGTGACACAATATCACAAAGAGAGCAGAATTTTTTATGTAGTAACTCTCATAAGAAAAGATACTCAAAAACGAGAAGTTGCTTTAACTTACTGGTTTGGCTTGAATTAAATCAGTCAAATGAAATAGGAAAAATCCTGAATTATATTATATTCAGGGTTTTTTATTTTGCTGTAAAAGCTTTTGCGATAAAACTCCTTAGTTTTACGTATTAAGAGTATAATATACATATATGATAGATCATAGTCTTTGTACAGAGAAAACAGATGTTGATTTAGTCGGAATGTCCTTAGAAGATTCCGAACATTTTTTATGTCTTTCTAAAAGATACGAAGATAAGCTCTTGAGATACATAATACGAATTTCAAAGTTTGGCCGAGAAGATGCAGAGGACGTACTCCAAGAAGTTTTTATAAAGACTTATTTTAATTTGAACGATTTTGATAAAGAGCTTCAATTTTCTTCATGGATATATCGTATAGCTCACAATGAAGCAGTAAGTGCCATAAGGAAGAAGGTGGTCCGACCAACCATATCTCTTGAAGTAGAAGATTTGGTAAAGTTTGGAGATTCTTTTGATATGACAAAAGAGATAGATCAAACTCTTGATAGAAGGATCATAGACGAAGCAATTTCAAAGTTAGATGAGAAATATCGTGATGTGTTAGTCCTCCGGTTTCTCGATGAGAAGGATTATGTTGAGATTGCGGACATTTTAAAGAAGCCAGTCTCTACAGTAGGGAATTTGATATTAAGAGGTAAAAAGCTTTTCAAAGAAGAGTATGATAAATTAACAATTAAGAGTATGTCGTAAGATTTTATAAAATTAAGTATGGAAAATAAAAATATAAGCCAAATAGTATTAGAAAGAATTAAAATGGAAGGTTTAAAGCCAATTTCCAAGAGTATTTTTAGTATCAAGAGAGTTATCTTTTGGACACTAGTTACGATATCTCTCATAGTTGGAGCTTTTACTTTTTCTCTTGTCCTGTTTAGCCTTTTTAATAATGATTGGGATTTATATACTAAATTTGGTCTCAATTTTATATTGAAAACATTGCCTTATTTTTGGATTATTTCTTTAATCATCTTTATTGTACTCGGTGAATATTATTATAGGAAAACTTTACATGGCTATCGCTACACTTTGATTGTAGTAGTGGGGGCATATATGGCTTTGAGCATAATTTTTGGTTCATTATTTTATGTTTTAAGAATTGGTGATTTAGTGGAGAATTCTTTAGTAGATATTTCACCACAATATAGAAATATAATTTTAAATAGACATGAAGTATGGACTCATCCAGAAGATGGACTTCTTTCTGGTAAAATTATAAGAACAGGAAATGGGGTAATTGAAATTATTGATTCAAATGGAATTATTTGGACTATAGATACAATAGGAACAATTAATCGTGGAAGGGTAGAAATAGAAATAGGGGAGAGAATAAAAATTATGGGAGATATGGTTAATAATAATAATTTTAAAGCTGAGGAAATAAGGTGTTGGATGAGAATGAGATAAAAACAATAGTTCTCGCGTATTATAAGTGTAAATGGCGACGGCTATTTACACTTATTAAATTTTAAGCAAATTATTTTGCAATAAATAACAAAATAATTATACATAATTATGAAAAATAGAAATAAAATAATAATGAGCGGTCTCTTGGCTTTAACTCTTGGTTTAGGAATATCTAGTTCGGTTTTAGCTTATCAGGGGGATTATACAAAAAGAGGTCCTAATTATAGTCAAGAATTTGAATCTAAGATGATAAAAGTTATGACGAATGTTGATTATGAAGGGTGGAAGGTTCTTGTAAAAGACAAAGTAGGAAGAGTAGATGAAGTTATTACTAAAGAGAATTTTCCTAAGTTTGCACAAGCTTGGAAGCTTGCAAAGGAAGGTAAAATAAGGGAAGCAAATACAATAAGAAAAGAACTTGGGCTTCGAACTTCTGATGGAGTAAGAAATGGTGATGGTATGGGTAGAGGAATGGGGAATAATGGTGGACACGGACAAGGAAGAGGATTACACATGAATAATAGATAATAAATATCAAAACAAAGCCTATAAATAGGCTTTGTTTTGATATTGCTGTATATTAAACTGTTAGTGATATAATAGAGATATTAAAATTTATTTATGAATAATATGGCATTAAATATAAAAACAATAAAAGATATAGACGAAGTAGCAGATTTTGTGGCAGAGTCTATTAATAGTAAATTAGAACAAGGAAAAAGAGTTTTATGGTTTATTACAGGAGGGTCTTCGATAAAAGTACAATCAAAAGTAGCAAATAAAATTAAAACAGATACTAAGGGAAAGTTAGTAATTACAATGACAGATGAAAGGTATGGAGCTCCAAATCACATAGATTCAAACTGGTTTCAATTAAAAGAATTAGGTTTTGAAATCCCAAATGCTAAAATATTTCCATTTCTAATAGGTAAGGATATGGCTGAAACGGCAAAAGAGTTGAGAGAAATAATAAAGAAAGAAATAAATAAAGCAGATTATAAAATAGGGAATTTTGGTATAGGAATAGATGGGCATACAGCTGGAATCTTGCCTCATAGTGATGCAGTTTATTCTAGTGAATTAGTTTGTGCTTATGATACCCCACAATTTGATCGCATTACAATTACACCTAAAGTTATTCCATTATTGGATGAAGCAGTCGTATTTGCTATAGGGGAAAGTAAATGGCCAATATTAGAGAAACTAGGCAAAGAATTTCCTCTAGAAGAAGACCCTTCTCAGATATTAAAGAAGGTTTCATTATTAACAATTTTTACTGATAAAAAATAATATGAAAATCGCAATTGCTGGTTTGGGTAGGATGGGTAGTCAAATTGCTCGCAAGCTTCACGAGGGAGGACACAATGTGATAGCTTCAAATAGAAGTAGTGGACTTGTGGATGAAATGAAAGCACTTGGCATGATAGGAGCTTATACTAAAGAGGAAGTTGTATCATCTTTTGGAAATGATAAAGTAATAATTTGGATTATGGTTCCATCAGATGTAGTGGATAGTGAGCTTGATACATGGCTTTCTATTGTTCCTAAAGGAAGTATATTAATAGATGGAGGAAATTCTAAATGGAGTGAGACAAAAAGAAGAGGAGAAAAAGTGCATGGAATGGGTTCTTTTTATGTTGATATTGGAACATCGGGTGGAGTATGGGGCTATCAGAATGGCTTTTCTATGATGGTAGGTGGAGATAAGGATTCATATGAAATTATAAAAACAGTATTAGAAATTTTGAAAGAGCCAACAGGATATTATGAATATTTTGGGGAAAGTGGTTCAGGGCACTATGTGAAAATGGTTCATAATGCAATAGAATATGGTATGATGGAGAGCTTGGCTGAGGGGTATAGAATACTTAAAGAGGGTCCATATAAGAATATAGATTTATATAAAGCAGGAGTTGTTTGGCAGCATAGGAGTGTGATAACTTCCTGGCTTAATGAACTCACCCGCGATATACTGAAGGATAACCCAAATCAGGATGGAGTAGAAGGAAGTGTTGCAGAATCAGGAGAAGCTCGTTGGGCGCTCGAAGTAGCGAAAGATTTTGGGATAGAGACACCCGCGATACAAACATCTTTTGATGTAAGATTAGAATCACAAAAAGGTAAAGTGAATTTTGCTACTAAATTGCTTGCATCAATGCGTAATGCTTTTGGTGGACATAAAATAAATAATTAAAAACAATTTTAGTATATTATGAAAAATATTAAGCCAACAATTTTAATAATAATAGGCATAACCGGCGACTTGTCAAAGAGGAAGCTTCTTCCTGCTATAGGTGAAATTGCAAAGACTGGTATGATGCCTTCTTTTCTTAAAATATTGGGGGTAACTCGTAAATCCAATGTTGATTTAAATAGTCTACTTGAAGATACTTCAAATAAGGAATATTTAATAGAAAATGCAGAACTTTTCCAAATGGATTTGGAAGAATTAGATGATTATAAAAAGCTTAGAAATAAACTTAAAGAAATAGAAAAGGATTTCGGTACATCTGCGCAGTATTTATTCTACCTTTCTGTACCTCCTGTGACAGCAAAAGCAATTATTGAATTTATAGGTAAAGCAGGATTGGCGGATATAGATGGCACAAAGTTGTTGCTAGAAAAACCATTTGGTACAGATTTAGAAAGTGCAAAAGAGCTGGTTTCTCATATTGATAAATATTTTAAAGATGAGCAAGTTTATCGAATTGATCATTATATGGCAAAAGAGACTGCTCAGAATATAATAGTTTTTCGAGATGGAAATTCACTTTTTAAGAGAACTTGGAATAAAGATTTTATAGATAGGATAGATGTAACTGTTAGTGAAGAGATAGGTATAGAAGGGAGAGCAAATTTTTATGAACAGACAGGAGCTTTACGTGATCTTATTCAAAGTCATTTACTTCAATTACTCGCTTTAACTTTGATGGATTTACCAAAAGAAGAGAGAATGGATGAAGTACCTCGTTTGCGTTATGAAGCCTTACATTCTCTCCATATTAAAGAAGGTGAGTTTATTTCTTCAAATGCAAAACGTGGACAGTATAAGGGTTATAAAGAAGAAGTTGGAAATGATAAGAGTATTATGGAAACTTTTGTCTCGATTGATTTAGAATCTAGTGACGTGAAATGGGAAGGAGTTAAAATAAATTTAACGACAGGGAAAGCTCTCAAAGATAAATTTACAGAGATTAAGATTTTTTATAAAAAGGGTCATGATCATGAATCAAATGAATTATTATTAAGATTACAACCAGACGAAGGAATATCTTTTTCTGTTTGGGCGAAAACTCCGGGATATGAACATCAAGTGAGTCGTCATGCTTTGGTATTTTCTTTTAAAGATCACTATGAGAAGCTTCCAGAAGCCTATGAACAAGTGCTTTTCAATGCTATAAAAGGGGACCATAGTCTTTTTTCTACAAGCAAAGAAGTAATTGAAACATGGCATATCTTGGATTCTCTACAGAAGGCTTGGGTAAAATCAGGGCACGATTTAATTATTTATGAAAAAGGTAGTACAATTAGTGAGATTATTAATTAATAAAAATTTTAATTTATGAAAAAAGGATATAAAGATAATATAGAGAGTTTAACAGTAGAAAATAGTAATTTTCGAAAGGTTTTATATACAGGGGCACATTGTCAGCTTGTACTTATGAGTTTATTGCCAAATGAAGAGATAGGTATGGAAGTACACAATGAGAATGATCAATTCTTTCGTTTTGAGGGCGGGAATGGTAAGGTTATAATAAATGAGACAGAATATGAAGTAGCAGATGGGGATGCAGTCATAGTTCCTACTGGCGCTAACCATAATGTAATAGCTGGGGAGAAAGGGCTTAAACTTTATACAATTTATAGCCCAGCACACCATAAAGATGGTATAGTTTGTATTACAAAAAAAGAAGCAGAAGAAAATGGTGCAGATTTTGATGGTGTAACAACTGAGTAATAAAATTTAATTTATGTTGAATGTAGAAAAAATAAGACTAGACTTTAATATTTTAGGAGGAAAAGATGGAAGTATTCCTATATATTTTGATAGTGCTTGCATGAGTTTAAAGCCAGTGCAAGTAATAAATGCAATGAATGATTATTATTTGAATTTTCCTGCTTGTGCAAATAGAGGCTCGCATAGACTTAGCAATATTGTCACAAAGAAAGTAAAAGAATCTAGGCAGGTTATTGCTAAATTTATAAATGCGAAAAGTGAGGATGAGATAATTTTCACACGAAATACAACAGAGGGGATCAATTTATTCGTAAATTCTATAGGTCTTAAGAAAGATGATATAGTTTTGATCTCCGACAAAGAGCACAATTCAAATCTAGTTCCTTGGCTTCTTCTTCGTGATAAAATCGGGATAGTTGTAAAAATAATTCCTTCAAATGAAGATGGTAGTTTCTCGCAAGAGAATTTATCACAAATAATTTCTGGCGTGAAAATTATTTCTATAGTCCATACTTCAAACTTAGATGGAGTGACAAACCCAATAAAAGAAATAGTAGAAATTGCACACAAGAATAATGCATTAGTCTTCTTAGATGCAGCTCAGAGTATAGCTCATAAAAAAATAGATGTTAGAGACTTAGATATAGATTTCTTAACATTTTCAGGGCATAAAATGCTTGGTCCTACAGGTACAGGAGTACTTTATGGCAAGGCTTTATTATTGGAAAAATTAGAACCATTTATCGTCGGAGGGGATACAGTAGAATTTTCTACTTATGATAGTTATAAAATGCTTCCAGTCCCTGAGAAGTTTGAAGCTGGCCTTCAGGATTATGCAGGTATAATAGGGTTAGGAGAAGCGGTTAAATATTTAAATCAGTTTAATTTTAATGAAATACAAGAGCATGAATTAAAACTCAATACTTATATAACAGAAGAATTAAATAAAATACCAAAGATAAAAATTATCGGGCCCACAGATCCAAAATATAGATCAGGAATTATTAATTTCTATATAGAAGGAGTTGATATGCACAAATTTGCGATTATGCTTGATGAAATGGCAAATATAGAAATACGCTCAGGGCAGCACTGTGTACATTCTTGGTTTAACAATAAGAAGATTTTAAATTCCGCTCGTGTTTCTTTGTATATTTACAATACTATTGAAGAGGCAGAAAGTTTTATTAACAATTTAAACAAAATTATAAAAATACTATAAATTTATGCCTTGTATAATAGCTTTAATAATATTTGGAATAATGGGGATATTTAGTGCCTCACATAGGGAGCTTGCAAAGGAGGCTTTTGATTGTGTGTTTAGACGTATAACTTTCAGACCTTGTAATAGTGGCTTCAAAGAAAAAATAAAAGGAAAGATTTTATCAAAGATTATTTCTCGCTCCACTTTTCTTGCAAAGATGGTGAATAAGCATTATGAGATATTGTCTTGGATTTTCTTTGTCCTTATGGTGGGGAGTACTATTTGGGTATTTAGTGGTGTCTATAAATTCTACGTTTATGGAAGTTGTAATGGCTTAAACCAGACTGGATTTTGTGCTTTTGATCCAAGTGGAGAGAATAATAAAGTTACAGCATTAGGGGATGGTACCACTTGTGGCATTACACAACAGACAGAAGAAAATCTAACACTTAAAGATGTAGATCTTTCTAGTTTTCCAAAGAAGAGTTCTGTCGGGAAAGATGAAGTTGTATTTATAGGCTGTTATGCTTGTGATTATAGCAAGAAGGCATATCCTGATATTTTGAAATTAATAGAGAATAAAAAAGCCAATTATACTTTTGCTCATTATCCAGCGAAAGGGGATACGACATTCTTGGCAGATGCAGGATATTGTGTGAATAAAATGTATCCAAATGATTATTGGGATTTCAATACTTATTTATTTACAGAAGATAAAGATTTTGTTTTGAATAAAGATAATTTAGATAAAATTTTAAGCCATTTTAATTTTGATTCGGTAAAGGTGAATGAATGTGCAAATAGCATAGAGACTAAAACAGTAGTAGAGAATCAAATAAATGAACTTAAAAAGACGAATATGTATGGTACCCCTACCATATTTATAAATGGCAAGGCCTTCGTGGGTCCAAAGCCTTATAGAGTTTATCGAAGCGCTATAAATAAATATATCTTTTTCTAAAATAGGTAAAAAGAAAGAGGTGGCAATCTAAATCACCCCCCCCTTATTTTAGTCTTGCATTTGGTGTATTCTTTTTTTTCTTAGGTTTTTTATTTCCTGGTTAAAATCTTCAAATGCATTTTTATTGATGACGATAGGCTCTTTTGGAAGATCCCTTTGATTTTTTATGTCCTTAAGAATTTCCTTCCTTTTTTTTCTATTTGGATATAAGAACTTAAGTGTTCCAAGTCGGTCCAAGACCATTATTTGTTTGGAATTTTTCCAAACATTGTATTCTTGTTTATCATAATTAGTTTTTTTAAAAATAATCTCAATAAAACTAATTATTTTAATAAGAACATAATGAGACACTTTCCATTTCCAGATTTGATATATTTTAATCTGATAATGAACTTTATACCCACTTTCTACAAGCCAGTCGATTGATTCATTTTTTTTCATAGAACATAACTTTTTAGTTTAATACTTATTTTTCATTTATATTATAAGCTATTTTATGAAAAAGTCAATAGTTTGAGGTAAAGTAAGAGTCTTGGTATAATGATAAATTATGAAGAATTTGAAAAAAGGTAAATTAAAGAAAAAAAATACTTTATATACAGGCGTAGGTGATGGCGGCACCACTACTTTATTCCATTGCGAACAAGGGAGGATTTCTAAAAGTGCTGCAATAATAGAGGCCTTGGGTGTACTTGATGAATTGAATGCTGATATTGGAATTGTAAAAGTTTACGCAAGTATAGAAAAGATAGGAATAATTATAAATAATAAAAAAAAGATTTTATATAGTGATATTTTAAATGATATTCAGCAAACCTTATTTATCATTCAAGCCGAAATTGCAGGTTCTCCTATGACTGTAAAGAAAAGTGACTTAAATGAAATAGAAAAAATTATAAGCTATATAAGTAAAATATTGCCACCAATTACATCCTTCACTGTTTCAGGGGGAAGTATATTAAGTGCTGAGCTTGATTTTAGTAGAACTCTTGCAAGGAGATGCGAAAGAAGAATTATAACAGTTGTGGATGGTGGTGGACGTAATATTGGCATGGTAAGTCTCGCTTATTTGAATCGTCTTTCTTCTTTATTGTTTGCTATGTCAAGATATGTAAATTATACTCTCGCAATAAAGGAAGAACACCCTAAATATAATAAATAAAACAAATAAAATTAATTATTTGAATGGTATTTTAATATAAGTGATTATTTTGATATAATAGCTTAATATGGAGACAACAATGAAAGAGAAAGAAATAGTTTGGTTACAAATACTATATTTGTATATTACACCTGTATTACTTCTATATTTTAAGATTTTGCCAGGTAATTTTAGGTTTGTAATGCTTTTTGGAGTGGCATTATTACTTTATGGTATTGTAAAAAGGGCTCATTGGACTTATTCTGATTTAGGTATAAGAAGAGACTTTATGAAAGATATAATACCTTATTCACTTTTCACAGCAGGTGGAGTTTTCTTTCTTATTTGGCTGGCTCAAATTGTTCCACACGAACCATTTTTAAATTGGTGGAGCAATATACGATTTCTAGTACTGTTTATTCCTATTAGTATTTTACAAGAAATTATATTTAGAGGAATTCTTATGAATATGTTGCAGAGAACTTTCACGAGCGTGATCTTTGTAATAGCTTTAAATGCAGCTTTATTTGCTATGATGCATGTGATATATTTGAACTCTCTTTTTGTTTTACCTATGACATTTATGGCTGGTATTGGCTTTGCTTGGATGTATCACCAATATCAGAATTTACCACTTATCTCAGTAGCTCATACGATTCTCAATTTTACTGCAATGGTGTTAGGTTTCTTTATTATTAGATAATTTGTG
>Ga0172379_10006266_pt1 | contig 16023 bp, 18 predicted proteins | sample GrowelOW334metaG_FD_119756 | JGI IMG/M metagenome (GOLD analysis project Ga0172379, IMG submission 119756) | Groundwater microbial communities from an aquifer near a municipal landfill in Southern Ontario, Canada - Groundwater well OW334 metaG | ecosystem: Environmental > Aquatic > Deep... | reverse complement strand
TTTCACTTTTCGATTGTAAATGATCCATATGTGTTAGAATTAACTGGTAATCGACCTTACCCATCAATTGTAACTGCTGGACTAAAGGTTTTTATAGCATTAAAATAACACTAGAATTACTTATTACTCTAAATAATATATATGACTATATTAATTATCGTTCTAGTACTGGTTTTGCTCTGGGTTGTTTTCTTTTATAATCGGTTGGTCACTTTGGTCAACAAAACAGCCGAAGCTTGGTCCGACATCGATGTTCAGCTGAAGCGCCGTTACGATCTTATTCCCAACCTCGTCGAGACCGTCAAAGGCTACGCGACTCACGAGAAGACCGCCTTTGAGAATGTGACCAAAGCCCGGGCCGCCGCCATGGGGGCAGTAACACCGGAAGCCAAAGGCCAGGCCGAAACCTCGCTGGCTGGAGCTTTGAAGAGCGTTTTTGCTTTGGCTGAAGCCTATCCAGACCTTAAGGCTAATCAGAACTTTCTCGCTCTTCAGAGCCAGCTTACCGAGACTGAAGATAAGATTCAGGCTTCAAGGCGGTTCTATAACGGCAATGTTCGTGATCTGAATACTAGCATTCAGACTTTTCCCGGAAACATTATCGCCAACATGTTCCATTTCGTGATCAAGGAATTTTTCCAACTGGAAAATGAGGCTGCCAAGGAGCCCGTGGCAGTTAAGTTCTAAGCTTTCATGAAGAAAATCTTGCTCTTTATTCTCACAGTTCTCCTGGGAACGGGGGCTTTTGTCGCTCTGACCAAAGCCCAAAGCCAGGTTTTGGATCAGGAGACAATCGTTTCCTTTGGTTCCAATATTGTAGTTAATACTGATAATTCCATCGATGTCAGCGAAACAATCGTTTACAATAGCGGGCCGGAAGCTCATCACGGAATTTACAGAGATATTTATCCATTTTCTTCAACCAAGAAGAAGATGAAGATTGGGAATATTACTGTGACTGATCAGGCAGGTAGTCCCTACAGATTTCAGGTCACAAATTCTGGGAGCAACGTGAATATTAAAATCGGCGATCCGAATGTCACTTTCCTTGGAGAGAAGATTTATCTTATTCATTACACTGCCACTAATGCCGTTGCGGAGCTCAAGGACCTCGATGAAATTTATTGGAATGTCACTGGTAATGGCTGGGGCATGCCTATTCTCAATGCTCAAGCCTCGGTAGTTTTACCCTCGGGCGCAATTGCTAGCCAAACGGCTTGTTATTACGGTCCCAAAGGTAGTACTAATCAGTGTTCCTTGTTAAGTAATGCCGGCCAATCATATTCTTTCGCTGCACCGTCTACTCTGAGTCCTTCTCAAGGCCTGACTGTTGCCGTCGGTTTTCCCAAGGGCATAGTAGCGGCCTACCCGCCGGGAAGTACCATTTCCGATTTCCTGGAGATTTATTGGCCTTGGCTAGTGGCGTCTTTACTTCCTCTTCTAACCTTAATTCTTTCTCTCATCTATTGGTACAAGAAAGGCCGCGATCCCAAGGGTACCGGTGTGATTGTGCCGCAATATGATGTCCCGGAGGAATTAACGCCCATGGAAGTGGGGGGAATCGTTAATGAAAGGGTTGATAGTCGAGATATTTCTCCGGAAATAATTTATCTGGCTACTCGGGGCTATTTGAAGATCAACGAGCTTGAGACGCGCTCTCTCGGACTTTTCAAATCGACCGACTATGAATTGGTGAAACTGAAAGATTTCTCCGATCTGCCAAATAATTTTGACAAAGAGCTTTTAAACGCTTTATTCAGTGCGCGACCGACTAAGTCTCTTTTCGGCTTGGGAAGCGTTTTAAAAAGCATAGACTCTATTCCAACAGCCTCTTCTTTGGCTGACCTGCAATCCGTTAAGTTATCAGACTTGAAAGATGTCTTCTATCAAGATGCCAAAACAGTCACCACTTCTGTTCTGAGTGCTCTTGTAAGCAAAGGCTATTATAAAAATCTTGGCAGAATGAAAAATGGCGGCAGTGGCCGGATAGTGTTCACGATCTTCGTAGCCTTTTGGGCCTCCGGTTTCTTTGGGGCGATGTTTGGTGGCCTATTCTTGGGAGGTAACACGCTTCCGGCTGCTGTTGGGATATTTACCTCTATTGTTATCTACGCTGTTATTTCCTATTTCTCTCCATCCAAAACGGAAAAGGGGGTTCTTCTTAAAGAATATCTTCTTGGTCTTAAGGACTATCTGAAAATTGCCGAGAAGGACCGTTTGATCTTTCATAATGCTCCGGAAAAGAGGCCGGAAGTTTTCGAAAAACTTTTACCTTACGCCATGATTCTTGGTGTAGCCAATATCTGGGCCAAGGAATTCGAAGGTATATACACCACACCTCCTTCTTGGTACTCCGGACCAAATAGTGGTGCTTTCAACGCTATTGTCTTTGCTGATTCGATGTCCAGCTTCAGTACTTTTGCTTCTTCTTCAATGGCCGCTCCATCGTCTCATGGCGGTAGTGGTGGTGGAGGATCATCGGGTGGCGGAGGCGGTGGTGGAGGAGGGGGAGGGTGGTAGGGAGTTTACAGTTTACAATGATAAGTTTACAGTTGTAGTGAATAGTTTTTTAGTTGTCATTCCCACGAAGGTGGGAATCCAGGATTTAAGGAACTTATCAACTCAAAAACTAATCATTTCACTAATGACTTATCATTGTAAACTGTAAACTTTTCTAAAATCCCAATCTTTGCAACAGATGCACGATGAAATGATCGTGATGCTCGGTTTCGGCGATGTATCTAAGCAGAACCTCGCGGACTTCTTCTTGGTCGACTTCGTCTATGAGTATATTTATATAAGGCATGAAAAGTTTCCGGGATTTCAACATGATTTTTGAAGGAAACTGGTCATGTGGTATCCAGAAAGATTCCAAGCTTAAGAAAGGATAAAAAACATGACCGGCCAGGATTCCTCGATCGTTGATCTCGTGATAGACGATTTCCGGTTCATGAGCGGCGTGAAGAACTAAGGCGACGGCCGCTACGACAATGAAGATGCCGGTGATGATGTTGCCGAGGATGATCGAGACGGCTGCCAAGGCCAGGGTGATTATGCCGACTGTCCAGTACCAGTCCGGCTTCTTGTCCACGTGGAGATGTTGTGGCGCCTGCCAAGCAATGAGAGGTTCGGTGGCCATGGAGGTTATTATAACACGAGACTACCTCCAGCTCGCCAACCACATCCTAGCCTGCAACTGAACGTCAGTTATCGGCAGGCCGTAGGTAAGCGGACTCCAATAAATGAAAGCCGTTAGGGCAATGGCTAGAATTAGGACGATACAAATAATCTTAGTCCGGGGTTTGAGGAAGTCGAGAAGATAACCGATGCCGAGAATAGTGAAGATTAGGGCCGCTTCGTAATGATAAAGGAACATTACTCGGCCGATAAATATAAAAGGGAGATAGTTGACCAGATAGCCGATAACAATGAAGAGCCACAGCTTGTTTCTTAAGGCTTCGCTTTTCTCTCCCTGGATCTTGGAGAAGAGACCGCCCAGGATGATTGTGGCCATAGCCAAAGCTCCCAGCCAATAAATGAAGGGATTACCGAGAAGATAGATGTAAGCTCGAGGCTGGCCGGCGGCAGGGGCAGTGTCTTGCCAGTAGAAAATCGAGCGATAGGTGAAAGGCCAGGTATACCACTTGCTGGAGTAGGAATGGGTGGCTGTCATGTTGTGATTGACCTCAAACATCACATCATTCAGCTCAAAGAACTTGCCAAAGAAGCCTTTGGTAGCCAGAGCTGGGTTGGCTCCGTTCAGATTGCCGACCAAGGTTTTCTGGAATTCCGGAGTCATGAAGGCGTCGCCGGTGCCGGAACGATAAAGCAAGGAGAAATGGATAGCAAAGAGGGAAGTATAGAGAATAATGGTTACGGTTACATATGGCCAAGCGAAACGGAGCAAGCCGAAGAACTGTTTTTTCAAATGCTCTTTGAATTTAAGTTTCCAATCAATCAAGCGGTAAACTTCGAGAAGGAAGATAAAAAAAGGAAAAGCCAAGGCTGTCCACTTGGTTGAAACGGCGGCGGCAACACAAAAGGCCGAGAGGAAAACATACCACTGACGTTTGCGACCAGGAGCAGTACGAATGTATTCGAGGTAAAATAAAATTGCCGAGAAACCAGCCAAGATCATGATAATGTCGAGAAGAAGAAAGCGCGACTGAGTGATCAGGGAATTTTCCAGGCAAAGGAGGATGGCGATAGTAAAAGAGACGCTTTTGGAAAGATTGATTCTTCGGGATAGGTAATAGATGACGACAGAAAGGAGGGTCCCAGCCATCATGGGGACGGTTCTTAGGGCGACGGCCAACCCTGGCAGGGGATTACCTATGACCGACCAGTCGATATTATATTTGAAGAGGCCGATCAGGTAAGCAACAAGAGTGAGGAGAAGTTTGACGAATGGCGGGTGCATATCGAAGAAATACGTGCCATTCCAATACTGGGCCAAAATATTGCCGTAGTAGACCTCGTCGAAGACGACGGCGTGGGGGATTCCGGCGTAGAGGTAATGGAAGAGTGCGCTAATAGCGAAGATTACTACCGGAATCATAATGTCCACTATTATGCCAGAAAATCTTGTAAGATAACACTGCCCCTGTGATATAATCTCTCTTATTATGGAAGTCTTCTCGCGTCGGAACATTTCGGTCACCCTGACCGTTATTTTCTTGACCGTTTTTATTTCCCTCCATATCGACATTATCTCCAAGACCCTGCGGATCGATTCGGACCGCTCGATGTACACGACCTTTGAGGGTTATGGCGATGTCCCTATTCACCTTTCTCAGATTACCAAGTTCGCTTACGAGTCGAGCTTCAGCAATTTGAATGAGCCGCTCTTCTATGGCAACCTCGTCCAGTATCATTTCCTTATAAACTTTATCCGGGGAATGGTTTTCAAATTAACCGGCAACCTTCTGTTTTCTTTCTTGTGGCCGCTTTATGTGCTGGCAGCGGCCAATATCATCCTAGTCTTTCTTATTTACAAGAAGATCCTGGAGAAAAATTCCTGGTCGATAGCGGCTCTTCTTATATTTTTCCTAGGGGCCGGTCTTACCGCTTGGCGGACGATTATTTCTTACGAGTCGCGGACAACTTTTTTCCTCTACGCCAAATATCCCGATCAGCCGACGGTTTTCGGCTCGCCGATGACTTCGGCTTTCACGGTCCAGCAATCTTTCTTCATCGGAATGTTTCTATTTCTAGTCTTAATCTGGTTTCTCTTATATCTACGAGACAAAGACAGTCACAAGGCAATTATTGTGGCGGGTTTGGCTTATGGCTGGCTACCTTTGGCTCATACCCATGCCTTCGTGGCCGCTTCGGCTGTTCTTTTTGTCAGTCTTATTCTCAATCTGGGCAAGAAAACTCGCGCTTACCTGGTTAAGCTCATTTCTATAACCGCTATCGGGGTTATCGTGGCCGTTCCGCAGCTAGTCTTTCTTATGGCGACCAAGAAAGCGGTAGGGACTCATTCTGATTTTGCGATGTTCCGTTTCGGTTGGATGGTTCAACCGGCTCCCGGTTCGATCAATTTCGCCAGTATCGAATCTGTTTCTCCTTGGTCATGGGAATATGTTCATTTTCTCTTCGTTAATTTTGGAGCTATCCTACCTCTTGTCATTCTGGCCACCACCCTCCTTATTATTTATTACAGAAAAATTAAAAAGGAAAACGCCTATCCGGTGATCGTCTTCGGGATTACTGCGGCTTTACTTTTTCTCTCGGTCCAATTCATCAAGTTCCAGCCTTGGGATTTTGATGACAACAAGATTCTCAACTACTTCCTCTTCTTCTTCGCACCCTTCCTGATCTGGCTTGTTCTCTATTTCTTCCGGAATTACCGTCGTCTCCGAGGCGGGGCGGTGATCGTGGTCTTGCTTCTCACAATTCCGACCGGCGTGATCGACTTGGCTTACCACGTGGCTTACCCTCGCAACCAGCTTCTTCGGATCTTCTCGGCTGAAAGTTCGGCGGTCGCTGACTATACTATTGCTAATATTAGAGAAGAGGATCTTGTCCTTTCTAGTACAACTTTCATGAATCCGGTTATGTCCTTAGCCGGCCGGCCGGCCCTAGTCGGTTTCCCTGGTTTTCTCTGGCCCAGGAGCATCAATTATGTTCAAAGAGAGAGGGAGGTTCGTGATTTTTATCTCGATCCATCTCGTCAGGCTACGATTCTTCAGAAATATCCGATTCGCTATATCATGGTTGACGATTTCACTCGCTCCGAGTTCAAGGCTAATACAGACGTTCTGGATCAATTATTCCAAAGGGTCTTTACTAAAGGAGAGTATGTGTTGTATAAAATCTAATTATTGACCAAGGGCTTTGCCGGCCGATTGGGCGGCGTTAATTGTTCTGATTTCGGCTGCTACATAGTCACTGGTGCTTAGGGGGACGTTTTTGCCGTCGACAGATATAGAAGTTGGGACTCCTCCGGTAGTGCTGTATTGAACGACGCTTCCTTGTTTCAAGACGACACCCTTTTTTGCTGCCAGATCGAGAGCTCTGGCCGTTGAGAGACTTCTGTCTCCAATGGCCGTGCCGGTACTTATGTTTTGCTTATATTGGCTAAGGGCGTTCTGGTCGATTTCCCAAACTTCTTGGCTGGATTGGTTAGAGGTAGGATTGCTATCAGGTACAGTTGCGCCACTTGAGGCCGAGCTATTACTCGAAGGTTGAGAGCTTTGGGCTGGCGTTACTGAAGAGTTTTGATTGGATGTATTCACATTGGTGTTCGATGACCCGCCGCTGGTGGGAAAAAGATCTTGGATCGAGCTCCAGGATTTCGGATTGTTGGTACCGAGATTGAATGTATTGATAAGAACATTGACGATTCCCCACATCGAGAGGATTATGAAGAAGCCCAGAACCGCCCACATAACATATTGGGCAGCTTCGGCCCGGTTTTCATTTGGTCGGATATAATACTGGATGATATACCAAACGAAAATGACGACGGCCAAGCCCATGATCAGGGCTAGGATGCTATTGAAGTAGCCGGCAACGGTTGAGATAAGAGTTTTGAGCGTTTGGGCTTGGGCTAGGACGGTGAGGGGATAGTAAGCGACAGTGATTGCTAAGAGCAAACGAAGATTTTTTGACATGTTGAGGTTATTATACGCTTTTTTCTTTTCTTCATCTATTGTTTGAAGGTTTTTGCTATAATTTGCCGATGAAAGTCCTAATTACCGGTATCGCCGGAAGCGGTAAAACAACTATCATTTCAGAACTTAAAAAGAGCGGTTATTCGGCGATTGATCTCGACGGGAGCGGCGTCTGTACCTGGATCAATAAAAAGTCTGGTAAAGAAGCGGTTTATAAAGAAGGTGCCGGTCGGGAGTGGATAGAAGAGCACCGTTGGCAAGTAGTAACACCCAGGTTGATTGATCTTTTGAAGACTTATTCTGACAATGAACACGTTTTTATTGGCGGAAAGATTGCCAGAATCCAGGTTAAGGAAATTTACGAAATTTTCGATATTGTTTATCTACTGAAGCCGGATGATTCTGTTATTGATAATCGTCTGAGCTCGAGAACGAGCAATATATCTAATTTTGCCAAAAAGGAATCAGAAAGACTAGCGATTATAAAAAATCGACATGAATTCGAGAAAGCTTGCTTAGAAGCTGGGGCAATACTTGTAAATAATAACGGGACAATAAAGGATGTTATAAGCCAAGTTATCTCCGGAATTTAGAAACTACCCATGTACACTAATATTTAAGAAAAAGAAGAACCGCTCGACAAAAGCCGAATGGCCTTCATGAGCGGTATAGTATCAAAGGGGCTTATCCCCTCATCCACTTTTTAAATCCTGCAATGGTTGTTATGCCATGGACCAGGACGGCCTCGTACACCTTTTGTCCTGACATTGTGATTCCGGTGTTACCTAGGTATTGTTTGAGCTGCAATATGGTAATCTTTTGGGCATCAGTGAGTTCGGTGTCGGCGATGTCCAACCTATCCCGATTTTGGCGGTTTTGTTCCATGTGGCTCATAAACCACAAGTCGATCTTCCACTTTCGGCCTCGATAAACTACTTTGAGACCGATATAGTAGCCGTGAGGAAATCTCGGATCCTTACCACTTTTGTACCAGTCGCCGAAGAAATAACTGGTAAACATTGTTGTCGAGATTATGTTCGTCAAGATACCGAGAACCTCGGCCTTGGTGAAGAGTTTCTTCCTGACGATGTGTACGTCGATATCTCCGTGCGCCATGAGGCCTACGGGGTATGAACCCGTAAGCTTGGCCTCGCCGTGACGCCCGAGTATCGAAAGAACGCCTGACCAAGCAAGTAATCGATCAGCGTCGCCTTTCAATTTCTTGCTCAGTGCAACCAGCTGTCTTCCTGAGAGTTTACTTGTCATGCGTTGGAATGAGCAGATGTCGAACGGTTAAGTTCTTTGAGGACTAGCATGGTATATGTTTCGTCATAGCAGAGAATTGCCCAAAATTAGAGCAACTTTTTGCTATGACGAATCACAATTATTTTATTGTAAAGAACTGAACTCTCAGGATTCGCCACCTTTCGGTCGTGAATCCAGTTGAGAGGTGAATCTTTCGATTCACCTTGGGTAGCGTTTGCTGTGGTAGCCACCTCTTTACCACCTTTTCACGGCAATTTCTCGCATGCCGCCTTTGACCGGGTCCGTGATCTCCATCGTGTCACGGTAGCCGACTCGGGCATAGAAGACCGTGAGGTCCCAATTTTGATGACGATAGTCCAGCCAGGCCCCCTTACGCCTCCGTATCCGTAGCCAGGCTTCCGCTTGTCCCATCAGTTGCCTTCCTAGACCGCGAATCCGATGCTCCTTGAGAACACCGATTCTGGCCATATGGCCAACGTCTCTGAATTCGTCTGATTGGGGGCAACCAGCTGGCAGGTCTTCTGCGAGTTTGCACTCGATGTATCCTATCGCAGTTTCTCCGTCGCAGATGACGTATGCTGCTCGGTCACCCCCGCGAGCATATTTCCGTGTCTCCTTTCTGACTTTATCAGCCTGAGAAGGAGTGAATGGGCCATCAACCGCCTTCCTGACTTCGAAAAGCAGGCTTGCGTTGGCTTGCGTGATAAGCTTCATATCTCAAAGTTCTCCTAGGCTAAGTATATCACAATATGACACGGAAGTCAATCACTGTCCAGTATTCAGGCGCGGCTCTATTTGGCCGTGAATCCAGTGGTGGTTTGTTTACACAAAGTGGTTAAAAGCCGTGGCAGAAGTAAATGTGTTCACTCGCTGCGGAGGAGGTGAGATTCGAACTCACGGTCCGGTTGCCCGGACTCCGCTTTTCAAGAGCGGTGCCTTAAACCACTCGAGCCACTCCTCCGTGATATATTGAATATCATAGCCATGATAAGGTAAAAATCGTCATTTCGCAATGATTTTGTGCTATTGTTCTATCACATGACAGAAACTAATGAGGAGAAAAACCAGACGGCTCAAGATGTTCGCTTAATGGGCATAGACTTCGGTTCGAAGAGGGTGGGTGTCGCTCTTTCCGATCCGAGCCGGAAGTTTGCTTTGCCGCTCTCGGTCATTGAGAACGGACCGGAACTTTTGGCTGAGGTAGTCAAGGTGGCCAAGGACAACGGAGTTAAGGAAATAATTCTGGGTGAATCTCGCGATTATAAGGGGATGCCCAATGAGATATTCATCGACAGTCTAGAATTCAAAGACAAACTAGAAGCTTCGGGCTTCAGCGTTATCTTCGAGCCAGAATTCATGACTAGTGTCCAGGCCGAGAGGTTCCAAGGCAAAACCGATCTGACCGACGCTTCAGCCGCGGCGCTCATCCTTCAAAGTTATTTGGATAAGGTGAGTAATCAAACCGCCGCTCCTTTGTCTTGAATATCACCTTTCTCAAAGTAGTCTTTCTCTTGGCCGACTGATTCGATATCATAAGCTTTGCCGTCAATGATACTCTTGGCCGCCAGCATGCCCATTTCCAACGAATGGTCCTGATTGTTGTAGCGGAAGCGCCCTGGGCGGCCGATGTAAAAGAGGTTGGGGATTTTATTCAAATAATTCTTGACGACATCGAGATATTGTTCATAAACTAGATCGTAGATCGGATAGGTGTTCTTGTCGGTTATCCGGTAGACAGATCGAATCTCTTCATTCTTGAAGAGGTCGGCCTTCTCGCAATCCGGTAAAATCAATTCGACCAGCTTTTCCTTGCTCATATTCCAAATCTGATCGCCTTCGAAACAGAAGAATTCAATGAAGAGGGAAGTTTTACCCTCGGGCGACATGTAAGGGCTGAAATTCCGCATTTCGCTTACTCGACCCATAGCCATATTCTTGGAAGGGAAGTAAATCCATTGGTTGTCAGAGACCAAAGGCTTGTTTAAGGTAATGAATAAATAAACCTGGCTTCTGTAGCGGAGTTTTTTTGAAGCTTCAAGAACTCTTTCCGGCTGATGTTTTTTGTCTAGAATTTTTACGAAAGTGTCCAAAGGAATAGATTCAACCAAATATTTCGAGTGGACTTCAAAAGTCTTTCCGCTTTTATCTTTGAGAGTAATAATGAAATTATCCTTTTTCTTGCCGATAACTATTGGTTCGGTATCGAGCAGAACTTTGTAACCCTGTTCTTCAATCCGAACCTTGATGGTCTCGTAAATTTGGCCGGTGCCCATTCGGGGATAATAGAAAGCATCAACTAGGGAAGCGGCCGTCGTTTTCCTTTTGGTCAAGAGACCGCGGATAGCATCTATAGCCACGACCCGAAGGTTGAGACCCTTGATCCTTTGTTTGCCCCAATCAGGATGGATAGTGCTAGCCGGAATACCCCAGATCTTTTCGGTGTAATTGATCATATTGAATTCGCCCAAAGTCCGGCCGAAATTGGAAACGACATAATCTTCGAAAGAAGTGATCGGTTTTCGAAGGTAAATGATTTTGGCAATAAAATAATCTACAAGAACCCGGATCGCTTTCCAAATGCCAATATTTTTCAAAGCCTGGACGGGATTGATGGGGTAGTCGTAATATTTGCCGTCGATATATTGCCGGGTATGGCGGATAACTTTGATCCAATCTTCTTTGAGAAGACCACCAATGAATTCGTAGAGGTAGGGATTCTTGGAAAAGAAGCGGTGAGGGCCATTATCGGTGTGGAAAACCAAGCCATCAGCTTCTTTGAAAGTGTAAGTTTTGGAAAGGCCGCCGATAACCGAAGCTTTCTCAACCAAAATAAAATCTTTTTTAGCCTTGGAAAGTTCCATCGCCGCCGCCATTCCAGCCGGTCCGCCGCCGATAATCAGGGTCTCGGTATTCAGTATTTCCATGGTAGGTGGTAGTATATCAGAAAGATATGACTAAAAATGCCTTGAAATTAACGGGTTTCCATGTTTTGTTTTTTGTCTTAACTACAGTAGTTTTTATTGTACTTTTCCATACCTTTGTTTTCTCTAACATTGATGTTCTCTTTTATCGCGGCATAGCCTTGGTAGTCTTGCTATCTATTCTTTTGGCAGTAGCGGTATTCTTCATTATTAGAAAATGGCCGCAAGGTGGTTTGACTTATCGAGACTTAATTCTGGCCGTCGTTTTGTTTTCTTGTCTTAACCTGGCTTTCTTTACTCTAGTTCCTGTCACGATCGAACGCTCTATCTCGATCTTTATCCTTGGTTATATGGCCGAGAATCCGGGGCGGGTCTTTACTAAAGACGATATCAGTGAAATATTCGTCAAGAAGTACGTCGATGAATACGGAGCCATGCAGAAAAGATTTGACGAGCAGATTGTTTCCGGCAACGTTCAAGCTTCCGGCGATGGTTATATTATCTCAGAGAACGGCAAGCGAGCTGTTAAAGGATTTATTTGGTTATCTAAGGTCTTTGGGGTGAGTGATAAGTTGGTTGTGCCGAAATAAGGGACTATACTTCTTCCCATGATTACTTACGATGAATTTAAAAAAGTCGAAATCCGAGCCGGCAAGATTGTGGCGGCCGAAAAGGTTCCGGAGACCGACAAACTTCTCAAATTGAGCGTTGATTTTGGCGAAGTTGAAGAGATCAAAGTTACTTTGCCAGAAAATCCCGATCCAAAAGTTGTTGAAAATCCAGCTGCGCCGGTTATTACCAAGACGCCCCGATATCGCCAAATTATTTCGGGGATTGCTTTAAAGTTTCCTGATATCACTTCTTTGGTGGGGAAGACTTGCATGTTCGTAACCAATCTGGAGCCGCGAATTATCAAAGGCCTTGAAAGCAACGGCATGCTCTTCGCGGTCTCGACGAATGAAGGTGGTTTTTCACTTCTTGAGCCGAACGGAACAATTCCGCCGGGAACGCTTGCTATATGACTCTATCAACTCTCCTCAATCCCCAATCACTCATCGCTCTTGTCGGTACAGCCGGAGTGATTACAATTATTTTTCTTGAGACGGGAGCCTTTTTCGGTTTTTTCCTTCCGGGCGATTCGCTTCTATTCACGGCTGGTTTTTTCGCTTCTCAAGGTCATCTTTCTCTGGCCTGGCTTCTTTTCGGGGCTTTTGTCGCCGCCGTGGCTGGCGATAGTCTGGGTTACGCCTTTGGACGAAAGATCGGGCCGGCTCTTTTCACCAAAGAAGATTCCGTCTTTTTCAACAAAAAACACGTTGCCAAAGCTCAACATTTTTATGAAAAGTACGGTAAGAAAACAATTGTCCTGGCCCGCTTCATGCCGGTCGTCCGAACTTTCGCTCCGATTGTAGCCGGCATCGGCCTTATGAATTACCGAATCTTTTTTATTTACAATGTTATCGGCGGCTTTCTCTGGACTTGGGCCATGCTCTGGCTCGGCTACGGCCTGGGCTCGCTTATACCCAATCCGGACAGATATGTCATACCGGTCGTGATTGTGATTATCGTTATCTCGGCCGCGCCGGGGTTGAGGGAAGTGTGGAAGCAGAGAGCAGGGACTAGGAAATAGGGACTAGGGAATCGCAGAATTTTAGCCTAGTCCCTAACCCCTAACTACTAGTCCCTTGTTCCGAATAATTCTTCCTGCTTCATTCTTCTTTCTCCACACCGCTCGTGTGTTATAATGTCCCCATGCATTCTTCGACATTCTATCGTCTCTTTCCTCCTCCCAAATTCATGGTCATGAAACATGCAGGATTGGATATCTCCGATGACATGATTCGATTTATTATTTATTCCGGAAGCGGTCCAAGACGCCGAATTGACCGGTACGATTCGGTGGAAATACCAGACGGTATTGTTCAGGGTGGGGATATTAAGGACGAAAGGTCCTTGGGAGCACTGCTCGCCAAATTCGACAAAGATAATGATCTGACTTATGTCAAAGTTTCGGTTCCAGAGGAGAAGGCGTATCTCTTCCAGACCGAAGTCCCGGATGGCAGCATGGTGACAATCGCACAAAATATTGAATTCAAGCTGGAAGAGAATGTTCCGCTTTCAGTGGCTGACGCAGTCTTCTATTTTGATATTTTGCCGGGGCTGGCCGAAAGTGGAGCTTTACGGGCCAGTGTTTCGGTTGTTCCCAGAGTTTATATCGAGAACTTAGTATTGCTTTTGCGTGAGGTTGGCATTTACCCGATGGCCTTCGAAGTGGTTCCCAAGTCGATCGCCAAAGCGGTTATCCCGCCTCACTCTGGGGGAGCCAGTTTGATAGTTCATATTATGAAGAAGAAAACAGGCATATACGTCGTTCTTGAAGGTATTGTTTGTTTTACTTCGACGATCGCCTGGGGCAGCGAAATGTCCGAAAGCGATCCGGAATCTTCCAGCCTTACCAAAGAAATTAATCGCGTTTATTCCTATTGGCTTTCCCATAATGTTGCCGAATCGCCCATAAGTTCGGTTATCTTGATTGGCCGGGGGGCCTTGGTCTCGGAAAACAATATCAAAAGAGCCGTGATTGATTCCGGTTTGACCGTCTCGGTTGCCAATGTTTGGAATAACATCTTTTCCCTGGACAAATATGTGCCGACTATTTCCCGAGACGATTCCTTGGAATATGGTGTGGCTGCTGGCTTGGCATTGGATCTATAAAAATGAGACACACTCTTTTACCACTTCATGAAAGAATTGTCCTGCGCCGGGAGTACTATATCCGGGCTTTGGTGGTGCTATTTTTTACTCTTTCCTTGGCCGGTCTGCTTGGTATTGCCGCCCTTTTTCCGGCTTTCAGTTCAGCCTCGGAAGCAGTTAGGGTATCTCGAGAGGCGGTCTCTTCGCTCAAAAAAAGCAAAACCGATTCAGGTTTGATGGCTCTCCAGCAAGAAATGATCCAGTCTCAAGGTGTTCTAAATTCGCTGGGTTCCCGTTCTGAAGTTATGAAGACTGGCGATTTTATTGGTGGCATAATCCAGATCAAAGGCCCTCTCCGCTTCAGTTCGATTGCTATTGGCCAGATTTCTTCGACGACAGCCATGGCAACAATCCATGGCATAGCTCCAACTCGTGACTCTCTCCTGGCTTTCAAAAGCCGCTTCGAAGGCTTAACACCGGGTAATAAAGTTGACTTGCCAGTCTCGACTCTTTCAAAGAGTACTAATATCGAATTTACTTTCCAAATTACCCAGAAATTTCAATGAAGAATTTTCATAGCCACATTTTCATTTTAGTTTTTTCTTTGGCTGTCTCCATTTTTGTTTTTGGGGCCTGGTTTTATATGTACCGTCTCATCGGCACCTACCTCAATCAGGCAGCCAATGATCGGGCGGCCGTTAGTGCTGATGGTGTTACCAAGAGCCGGGAGAAAAGCTTCATGGATATCTACCAAAAAACTTCTTCCAAATGGTCTCGCTTGCCGGATTACTTCGTGCCGGCGAACAATGTCGTTACCTTTATCGAAACTTTGGAGCATTTGAATGCCGATGGGGGTGCCAAAGTAACAATTAGCGGAGTTTCTGACGATAGTGCCGATGGAGCTCCGGGCGGAACCGAAGGAACGGTCCGAGCCCACATAACGGTTGACGGCAAGTGGCTTAATGTCATGAAGACTTTATCTTTAGCTGAATCACTGCCTTACAAAACTGTCTTGAGTGGAGTCAATTTAAGCGTCTCCAATAATAATTTTGCCCTGAACGTGGTTGTGGCTTCGTCGACCGCTCAGAAACGTGATTGGAGTTTGAATTTTGACATTCAAGCGGCCACTTTGGTGCCGATAGTTGCTACGACAACTCTCATCAAATAAGATCATGCATATACCTTTTCTAAAAAAACGAAATAGGACCGCTAACGCCGCTCGGAAGCGAAGCTTGTTTCATAGTATTGGGCGAGATAGCTATCTTGATTGGGCGCTCATAGTTGCTGTTTCTTTCTTGGTGACGGTAGCTTTGGTTATTGTCGGGGCCGTGACTTTCACCAATGTTGGAGTCAGATCCCAAGCCAAACCGACGGCCGTTAAAACCAATGCCGCTGCTTCGATCGACACAGTCCTTCTCGATAAAGTCCTGAATAGTTACGATTCCCGGGCGGCTTCGTACACCCAGACCCTGAAGAATTATATTAGCCCGGCCGATCCGTCCATTTAGTCCGCCTTTGCTAGGAGCGATTGAGACTGCAATTTTGTCTAGCTTGTGCTAATTTAATATCATCCCCTTGTAGCTCAATGGATAGAGCAGCGGACTTCTAAGCCGTTGATAGAGGTTCGATTCCTCTCAGGGGGACTAGAAATTTTGTGCGCGATGAGGGATTCGAACCCCCGACCTTTCCCGTGTAAAGGGATTGCTCTACCAACTGAGCTAATCGCGCTTATATGGAATGTATACCGAATCAACTTTGCGCTCTAGTAAAGACTAGCGTATATTCAATATATGAGCAATTCTGATTTGTCAAAGATCGAGATCCTCTATGAGGACGAAAACTGCCTGGTTGTTAATAAGCCGGCCGGTTTGATGGTCCACTCCGATGGCCGAGCCAAGGGGTTATTTCTCACGGATTGGATAGTCAAGAACTATCCCAAGACGGCCAATGTCGGCGATCCGATGACGGCGCCAGACGGCAGTCCCATCAACCGGGCGGGCATTGTTCATCGTCTGGACAAGGAA
>Ga0172379_10006265_pt1 | contig 16027 bp, 16 predicted proteins | sample GrowelOW334metaG_FD_119756 | JGI IMG/M metagenome (GOLD analysis project Ga0172379, IMG submission 119756) | Groundwater microbial communities from an aquifer near a municipal landfill in Southern Ontario, Canada - Groundwater well OW334 metaG | ecosystem: Environmental > Aquatic > Deep... | reverse complement strand
TGTTCTACCGCCAAGCTTTCAACCTTGTCAACAATTTGATTACCGCCATAATAACGATGGCCACTATAACCTTCACTGTATTTATTAGTTAAGACCGTTGCCATCGCTTCAAGAACTGCCTGAGAGACATAATTTTCCGAAGCAATCAGCTCAATTTCATCTTCCTGACGAGCTTCTTCTTCGCTTATATATTCCCACAATTTTGGGTCTTGATTTGGCAAAAATTCGTATTTCATATGTTTATTTTATGCCTAATTATGATAGTTTAGTAAGGGCTTTTTGTCAAAAACTACAAGCTCTTAATCATATAACTATCTTTTAACTTATAGCCGGTTTTTTTGTAATAACCTCTAACACCAACGCCAGAAATAATCGCCATTTTTTTAGCGCCATTTTCTTTAGCAATACGCTCCGCCTCAAGTAATAATATTTTTCCCAGTCCTTGGTGTTGAGTTTTTTTCTCGACTCCTACTGGCATCAGTTCACCATAGACATGAAGCTCGCGAATAATTGCTGGTGCGACTAAACTTTGATTACTTAATCTTAAACGACAAAAACCATATAAAGTTTTATCGTCGGAACTATCAGCACTAATAAAATATTCTATTCCGGAAGCCGCGGCGTATTGTTGAATATTTATTTTAAAATCTTTTACATAAGTTGTTTCTTTAGATTCACGACAACGAATACAATCACATTTTACGCCTCGTTGCTGAAGTATCTGACGAAGATTGGTAATTTTATTACCCGCTAGAATTGACTCGCCAGGAATATCTCGAATTAATCTGATAATTCGTACATATTTAGGCACAAATTTTTTACACTCAATAATTAATTCTTGAAGTTCTTCGTCGGAATATGGTTTATATTTTCCCGCCTTCCACCAACGATATAACTGGCTTCCCTGAGTCACAACGGTTGGATAAAATTTTATTTGATCAGGTTGAAACCGTTCATCAGTAAATAACATTTTAAACATCTCTAAATCTTTCGCTGGGGTTGACCCTGGTAAAGCTGGCATAATGTGATAAGTAATTTTAAAACCAAAATCACGCAGCTCTTTAGTCGCTCGAGTAATTTCCGAGACATCATGTCCCCGATTATTTAATTTTAAAATAGCGTCATCAGGCGCCTGCACCCCAATTTCTACACGGGTACAGCCCAACTCTCTCATTTGTCTAAGTTCTTTTTCATTAATATAGTCTGGTCGAGTCTCTAGCGTAATCCCAATAATTTTATATTCTGTGCTTTCGTTTTTTTTCTGCTCAATATGTAAATATTTTTTAAGATCAGCTAAAGACAAATTTTTAGCATAGGGGGTTTTTAATTTTCCCAAAATAGATTTAAGAATTTGTGATTTAGAATTATCCGCGCTTTCAAGCTGTGATTTTATAGTTTGGTCTTTTTGTAATTTGGTAAAATCATTGGCCGCCTTAAAGCAATTTAAAATATACCAATACTGATATCTAATTGGTAAATAACTCCAGGTACCACCAATAACAATAATTTCAATTTTATTTGGACGATGTCCATTATTTTCTAAAGAGTTAAGTCGAAGTACTGTTTGCTTATAAGGATCAAAGTCGCATTTAACCGCCCGCATAACCGCTGGTTCGTTTGGCAAATAGCTGGTCGGCATTCCTGGCTCATTTGGACAATAAGCGCAATTTCCTGGACAAGGATAAGGTTTGGTTAAAACGGCAACTGGAGCAATTCCTGATAAGGTCCGAATTGATCTTTTGCGCAGCAATCCTTCCCACAAATTTTTATCAAAACCACGAGGCAAATCTCCTTTGCTTTTTAAGTCACGATAAACTTCTAAAATTTGAGAATTGAGCAAAGAGCTAATCTTATATTTTTTAGAAATTTCTCGCTTGGCCTCAGACAAATCATCGCGTGTTTTAACGCGATTGTGCCAATGTTTAATTAAATCTATTATTGCTTCCATCATTGTTTTGGGCTATAATCAAAATGTTTATTACTATAAGATATACTAAATTTCTTAATTTAACAACCTATGAAAAAATTATTTATTTTTCTCGCTCTAACCCTATTTTTAGCCGTTCCTCTCAGTGCCACGCATGCTTTTGAGGTTAAAATCGACAATTCTGTAAAATTAAACAAAGAAGAAATCGCTGATGGCAATGTTTATGCTAGTTGTAGTGACATGACAATTGATGGCACGGTAAATGGCGATATCATTGCCGTTTGTAAAAATATCGTTATAAATGGCATTGTAGATGGTGATTTAATTGCTTTTGGTGACAGTATTACCGTAAATGGTGAAGTAAAAGGAAGTGCTCGAGTTGCTGGAACCAATTTAAACATAAATGGTATCGTCGGTCACAATATAAACGCTTTTGGCACCACTATTAATTTAAGCGCGAGTTCAACCGTTGGTTGGGATGTTCTTGTAGCTGGTGTTAATGGAATTTTTAATGGTAATATCGGCGGCAACTTACATGGCTACATTAGTTCAGCAACAATTTCTGGAAAAATCGGCAAAAATATAAATTTAAAAATTGACGACAGTTCTGCTATGCCAGAAACAGGCGGGTTACTAATCACAAAAGATGCCATCGTTGCTGGTGGACTTACTTATTCCGCAAAACAAGAAGCCAGAATTGAAAGCCCATCATCAGTTGTTGGTTCAACTACCAGACAAGAAATTAAAAGTAATGGACAATCACCAATAGATATTGTATCAAAAATATTTTACAAACTATCAGCTCTATTTTTAATTGGTTTAGTGCTTCTTAGTTTAAATAAAAAAATTACTTATCAAATTGCAGAAAATATAGAAAAAAAATACTGGCAATCAGCCTTAATTGGTTTAGCTATTTTATTACTGGCTCCATTTGTTATTTTCTTCTTTATCTTTACGATTATTGGTATTCCTCTAGCCTTAATACTGCTTACTATTTATCTCTCATTTATATCCCTGGCGATAATATTTTCATCATTTTTTGCTGGTGATTTTCTCCTTAAAAAAATATTTAAGAAATCAATTAATTCCTTTGTTGTTTTAATTTTTGGTTTATTTATTTTTGTTCTCTTTGCTTCTTTACCTTTTGTTGGTTGGTTTATCTCTTTATTATTTGTTGTTTGTGGTTTAGGTTCTTCTTTCTTAACTATTAAAAATAATCAAAATGCTTAATCCAAACATTTTTAAAGCCTACGATATTCGCGGTGTTTACGGGACCGATTTAGATGACGAAGCTGCTTACCAAATAGCTATGGCCTATGTTGCTCTTCGCAAACAAGAAGTTGACCACGACCATTCTCGTCCGCTTAAACTAGCTGTTGCCAGTGATATGCGTTTATCGTCACCCACTTTAAAAGAAAGACTCATTGCTGGTTTTTTAGAGTCTGGTGTAGATGTAATTGATTTTGGTTTAGTTTCCACTCCCGCTTTTTATTATGCTGTTTCTAGTTATGCTTTAGATGGTGGAATTATGATCTCTGCTTCACATAATCCTGGACAGTGGAACGGTTTTAAAGTAGTCAGAGCTAAAGCCGTTCCTGTTAGTGGTGAAAGCGGTTTGGAATGGATTAGAGATAAAATATTTTCTAAAACACTTACTCCGTCACAAAATATTGGCACGCTTACAATAAAAAATAATATCGTTAAAGAGCAATTAGCTCACGATTTACAATATCTTAATTTAGAAAGAATAAAACCACTGAAAGTAGTAATCGATACCGCTAACGGTATGGGGGCTCAATATATTTTTGAACTATTTAAAGAATTGCCGATTGTTTTACTCCCTTTAAATTTTAAATTTGATGGTAACTTTCCGGCTCACGAAGCTGACCCCTTAAAAGAAGAGAATATGGCCGAGCTTCATGCCATGGTAATTGAGAAAGAAGCCGATTTAGGTATTGCTATTGATGGTGACGGCGATCGTGTTTTCTTTGTAAACGACAAAGGTAAAACAATTAACCCAGCTATTATTCGCGGTCTACTAGCTAAAATATTTTTAGCTATCACTCCTGGCAGTAAAATTGGTTATGATATTCGTCCCGGAAAAATAACTCCCGATTTAATTATTGAAAACGGCGGGATTCCAGTTGTTACCCGCGTCGGACATTCTCTTATTAAGGAGCAAATGCTTAGAGAAAATATTTATTTTGCCGGCGAATCCTCTGGTCACTTTTTTCTTAATTTACCAATCGGTTGTTTTGAAATGCCAAATATTATAATTGGCAAGTTACTTGAAGAATTTTCTAATTGCGGAGAAAAAGTTTCCGATTATTTAAAACCTCTTGAAAAATATTTTTCTTCTGGGGAAATAAATAGTGACGTTAACGATAAAGATCTTGTTATAAAAGATTTAGCCATTAAATTTTCTGACGGAAAAATAAATTTTTTTGATGGCGTCACCGTAGAATATCTTGATTATTGGTTCAACGTTCGCGCTTCCAATACTGAAGACAAAGTTCGTCTTAATTTAGAGGCAATAAGCCCTGAAATAATGGCCGCAAAGCGTGATGAAGTTTTATCGATAATCCGACAATAAAATTATTATCAAAAAACGACCTCAATTAAGAGGTCGTTTTTTTAATCTAATTTTTATTTTTTTCGAATCACTTCTAATGTACATTTAGTCATTAAAGCGGCTAGTGCCCCAATTGCGCCCAAAAGCGGGGCCACTAAAACACCAACAGCCGCAAAAGTCACTGGAATTTCCATCATCACTTTTCCTTTCTCATTTTTAATAATAATTCTTTGAATATTTCCTTCTTTAATTAACTCCTTAACTTTTCCTAATAGCTCATCGCCATAAATTTTAAACTGTTCAGAATTTGAAGTTCCTTCATTTTTTGTTTGTTTTTTTGTAGGCATATTTTTTAATTTATTTTTTTAGATTCACTATTTTTTTTATAATACAGGGAGTTAAAAATAATAAAAAACATTTCTAATTGATTAACAATTGAATTTATTAAAAACTCCTGATTATTATTTTCTGCTTCAACCGGCAAAATACAATAGGCTTTAATATTAAAATTATCTTGATTAGATTTAACTATTGAACATTTGCCAAATGAGCAATTTCCCTCAAGTAGTTCTTTGTTGTCTGGTTTAACTTTTTCCACTTTTTTATTTCCCCGTGAAACAAAATATTCATGAAGAGTCGCGTAATTGTTTATATCAACCACTCGAAGCATCACCCAATCAGCATTAATAATCCCTAAAACATGCTCAGCGATATGAGCAAACAAAGCCTGAATATCTTTTTTATTTTCTGGATATTTATTAAAATCAGCAAACACTTTTTTCATCTCTTCCAACTGTAAGTTAATTGAACCAATGTATTTAAAAGTATCGCGAAGTCTTTCTTCTAGGGTTTCTTGTTGCAATTTATATCTATCTACCTCTTTAATATAAAATCTAAACAAAAGTGCAACCATAATCAATAAAAAAGTAATCAAACTCGCTTCGGAAATTTCCTCTGGTATTTTCAAAAACCTAAAACTTAAAAATGGCGTTATAATAATACAAATAATATCAATCGCCATTAAGAATATGAAAAATTTCTTAATTTTTTGTTTCTTCATCATATTTATATTATAACATGTTTTTATTTAACTGTTTTATTTTTAAGATATTTAACTGCCAAAATGGTTGCAATTGGCGCTGATAAACACAAACTTATTACCCCCACTAAAGTTCTTACGATTTCTGTAGCAATATCTTCATTATTTATTACCTGAGTAACCGTTAAAAATGGCTCTTGATGAATACTAAAAAGTAATATAAGTGGCAGGGCCGCGCTAACATAGGCTAAAAATAAGGTATTAATAATGGCCCCTAAGTGTGCTCGTCCAATATTCATCGACATTTTAAAAACCTGACTATCCTTTAATTTAGAGTTAGCTTCTCTTATTTGTTCAACTGATTCAACTTGTCCTACCACCACATCGTCTAAAACTCCTAAAGTACCAATGATAATTGCGGCTAGTAGTAAATTATGAAAATTAATTGGAACTTTTATAGCATCAATTAAAAAGACTACCTCCTCATTAGATGCTCCCGATAAACGGCTCACATAACCAAAAATAAGCGCTAGTCCAGCGGTTGTAATCAGAGAAATAGCAATACTCAAAACTGAAATGTGAGATTTTTTATTCCACCCCTCTGTTAAATATATTAAAGCAAATAAAATTAAAAAAGATATAAAAATACCAACCAGAAGCGGATCGTAACCAGCAAAAACTAAAGGAACTAATATTTTTATAATTACAAAAAAACTAATCACTAAAGAGAATAGGGCCATTGCCCCTTTCTTTCCGCCCACAAACAATACAACCACTATAAAAAAGATGGTCAACCAAAATAAACTATTAGTTCTAACGTAATCGGTTACATAAAAAATATAAGCTCCCGTTTCATCTCGATTATAAGAAACCAAAACCTTATCATTAACCTTGTATACTCTAGAAGAAACAACATCAATCCCTGATATGCCTATATAAGTTTCCGTTTGACCCTTAAGTGGGCCACTTAAAATTCCTAATTCTAAATTTTGTTGAACTGCCTTTGATCCATTTTCTCGTAGGGTTTCTTTCTGATCTAATACTCTTAAAACCTGAGCCTCGGCCGTTTTTGGTTTAGCTGAAATATCAGTAACAGAAAGATCAGAACTGGTGGCATCGATGTTTATTTCTTCCGCCTTAGCCGCGTTAAGGCTTAAACAAAAAAACATAAGCAGCGTGGCGGCAAATATTTTTATATATTTTTTCATATCTTTATTATATCAACTAAAGCTTCTATTTAAAAACTTGAATTAAAGGTGGGAAGCTTTGCGATGACTCTCTCCCCATTTACCGATATTTTCTAAAATTGGTTGCAGTGTTTTTCCGTAATCCGTGACCCAATATTCCACCTTTGGCGGTATTTGTTTATAAATTTCACGATGGACAATTAGGTCTCTTTCTAGTTCTCGAAGTTGTGATGTTAAAATTTTTTGAGAAACACCAATAATACTGCGCTGAAGTTCACTAAAGCGTTTTTTATCTTCTAGTAAATGCCAAAGGATTATTGGTTTCCATTTTCCACCAATTACGCCCAGTGTTAACTGAATGTTGGCGTGGCATTTAAACTTACTCATTTGCTCATTGTTTTCTTTCATAATAGTATCTTTTTAGTATGTATAGAACTTAATTGTATGTACTTGTTTATAATCACCATTTAATCTATTATGTAATTAATATTAAATTTAATCAAGTATCTAAATTAATTTAAACTTATGAAAAAATATTTACCTGCGTTATTGCTAACTAGTGTCTTAGTTTTTAGCGCCTGCACAACAACAAATGACAACAAAAAAGTAGAGGCTTCAACAACGCCTCAAGAATCACAACAAATTATTAGCGGCAACTACTCAGTTGATTTAGAAAATAGTAGTTTAAACTGGCACGCTGAAAAAGTTATTGGAAATAGCCACGATGGAATGGTTAAAATTAAAAGCGGTGAATTTTCTATTGGTAACAACGCTGGTAGTGGCTCTATTATTATTGATATGACAAGTCTTAAAGACGATAAAAATACCGAACCATTAATTAAACATCTTAAAAGTGCCGACTTCTTCGATGTTGAAAAATTTCCAGAATCAAAACTAGAAATTACAAAAATCTCCCCAACTAACGAACCCAACAAATATGAGGTTTCGGGAAATTTAACTATCAAAGATAAAACTAATCCTGTTTCATTTACCCTTGTAACCGTTAATTCTGGTGACACAATAACCTTGTCAGGAAACCTTTCTATTGATAGAACCCTCTGGAATGTTAGATTTGGTTCAAATAAATTTTTTGAAAATTTAGGCGATCAAGTAATTCGAGATGAAATTGATTATAACATTTTAGTCTCAGCAAAATTAATAAAATAAAAACAAACAGTTCCTATGAAAACTTTAATTATAAGTTACCTACCGAGAGGAGAAAGATCAAAGACAAAACAAGTTCTCGATGCATTTTTAAAAAATGCCACTGAAGAAATAGAACAATTAGATCTAAGTAAAGATATTCCAGATTTATTTTTACCAGAAAACTTATCGGCTTATTACCGACGTAATTATGCTGGAGAAGAATTATCTGAAATCGACAAAAAGCATTTAGAAAAAATGGATAAAATGACTGAACAATTTTTAACAGCTGATAAAATTGTCTTGGCCTACCCGATGTATAATTTTTCTTTACCAGCCGTTGTTAAAGCTTATTTCGATTCTATTCTACAAAAAAATAAAACCTGGGATATTGATAACGGAAATTATGTTGGTTTAATGAAAAATAAAAAAGCCTTGATTATTACCAGCTCTGGTGCAAAATATCCAGAGAGCTTTAACTATTCCATTTCTTTAAGTAAAACCATATTTAAGTTTATTGGCATTGAGGCTGAAGTTATTGACGCCGAAGGAATGGCTTATCCTGATGCCGAAGAAACCCTTACTAAGGCTAAAATTGAAGCTGAAAGAATTGCTAAAACTTGGTATTAAAAAAATTAAGAGAAATAAAAAAATGAGCTTAGGCTCGTTTTTTTTATTATCAATTTTAAATATTATTTTTAAAAATAAAATTTCTTAATTCCTCTACAGTACCTGCAACCCCAATTAAATTATTATGGACCTCCCGAGCAAAATATGTCTTATCGTGAACACCCCAAGTAACAACAATTGTTGATACGCCAGATTCATCAGCCTCCCTGAGATCACCTAAAGCATCGGTAATAAATAGTACGTCTTCTTTACTGACATTATATTTATTTTCTATTAATTTAAATTTTTCTATTTTACTTTTAGAAACTTCAGCCGCGGCCACAAAATCAAACAATTCTTTTATTTTTGACTTTTCAAGTAATGGCAAACAATTACGTTCGTAAGCGCTGGTATTTAAAACTAGCGTATAGCCTAAATTATATAATTCCTGTAGCAGTTCTTTAGTGCCCACAAACATTGGAGACTTATTTTTTTCTTTAGCATAAAATATTCAGTCTTTACTTGCTTCGTCTTCGGTTGTGACTGTTTTAAGATAGTCGTATTTTTTTGCTTCTTCATAGTAATTACCACTGTGTATTTCTCTATACATTTTCTCTGTTACACCAGTGTGCTTTTCTAAAAAAAATCTTTCAGAAAATCCAATTGAATCAAAAAGAACCCCATCCATATCAAAAATTAATAGTTTCTTTTTCATAAAATAATAGATTATTTCTAAATCCTTACCTTAATAAGTATATATTAAATTTTAAATAAAAACTAAAAAATCCAGGCGACAGTCTTAAAGTCTGGAGTATTTATTTATCTTGTTACTTAGTAACAAACCACTCATTCCCCCCTAAGTGCCAAATTGAAACTGAGTTTATTCCTGACGACTGAACAGTTTGTATTTTTTTAAGAATACTTTCGCTGTCTTGATAAAAATAAACATTATTACCGTTTTGCCAGGTCATTTCAGCAGAATCTGGGTCTCTTGCAGACGTCGAAAATCCTGGCTCTTTTTTAATTTGATTATAAGTCAAAAGTGAAAATTTTTGGGTATTAATAACTCCTTTATAACCATAGGAAGGAATTCCAATAGAGAGTTTTGCTTTGTTAGAAAACCGACTGAGAGTAAATTTTATTGTGTTTTGAATCCAAGATATAGGGGCCACTGGTTGACCGGCTCCTTGATCATATTGATAATCATAAGTCATCACCACCACTCGATCAATTGGCAAATTATTAAAGTCAGCGTATCGCCAAACATACCAAGCCTCTTCAACGGTGTTAGAAGTGGCCGGACCATCAATCATTAATTTTTTATTTTTTGCATGCAAGGACTCTCCTAGCTTAGTAATAAATTTTTTATAATCTAAATAACTAGAGTCAGACCAGCCACCAAAATCTTCAAAATCAATTTCTATACCAGTTAAATTATTACTAACGATAAAGGTCACCAGAGTATTAATATTTGTCGATTCATTAAGTGAGTTTGTTAAGAACATATCCATGCTACCCGCATACGAAGATGAAACGGTGACATATTGTTCTTTAGAATATTTTTTTAAATCGGCGACATTAGAACTTGAGTAGGCATTGCAGCCACTATTTTTAGTGGTTAGTAAAATTAAATCGCCCGATTCGTTAACACTAAAATACTCTGGTTTTAACACATCAATTTTACGTCCATCAGAATATTCTGTATTAGCAAGACAGCTTGTTCCACCAGGATAAATCCAAGCCATAATTTCTGATTTAACTAAGACATTGGAAGCGGGTTTAATCACTTTAATAGGGTCCTCAACCACCGGCAAGATCGTGACATTAGTGGTAGTACTTATACTATTAATTTTGCTTGAAGTGGCTTTTTCAATTTTAGTGTTTTGGGGGCTAACAATTTGATTTGTACTAGTGCTTACTTCTAAAAGAGAAGAAGGCTTAGCTGGTTTAGTTTCTGAAACTAAGCCAGTTTTAATAACTGGGGTTAATTCCATAACGTTAGTTGGTTTTAATTTATCATAAATTATTTTGCCGACTAAAAGCAAAAAAAATAATCCGATTAAAGCAAAAAAAATATTTTTCAAATTATAGGTTATACTAAGCATATTTTTATTTTTTATGATTATCACTATTTTTCAGAGAAAACGCCTTTGCGGTTCCAAGTTTGCCACTTAACCTCTTCTTTCTTTAGATAACCTAGAATTGTTTTTATTAATGCGCTAAATTCTACAAAAGTACTGGCGTAAAGCAATAACCAGCCAATAGGTGCTAACAGAAAAAGATTCTTTCGTTTTTTTTCTCTTACATCAAAAATTATTTGAACCATAAACATCGAATTAACCACTACAATACCAGAGATAAAAGAGGAATAATCATTAGTCAAATAAGAATAAATGTAGACGAATATAATAAAGAATAATTCTAAGAAAAGTTGCAAATCACCAAAAACAGCTAACGGTAAAATAAACAAAGAAAGAATTTTCCGATGAGTTTTTTTAGTACTAAAGAACAACTGCCTATAATCTAAAAATGTTTCTAAACGGCCCCTTTTCCATCTTAGTCTTTGCTTAATTAAGCCTTTAAAATCAGTCGCCCCTTCAGTATAAACAACAGCGTCCTCAGCATAAATAATTTTCATTCCTGCCACTTGAATTCTAAAAGACAAATCAATGTCTTCGGTAATATTAACTGCACTATAACCACCTATTTGGCTAAACACTTCTTTTCTAAAAGCCCCAGCCGCACCACCAATTATATAGATTGAGCCTAAAAGAGAATCACATTTTTTAAAGTAAAAAGAAAACAAAAATTCCAAATATTGAACCACTTCTAGAATCGATCGCGTATTTCCAATTTTAACGTTTCCGACCGCCGCCATCACTTTAGGGTCTTCAAAATACTTAACGAAATTTTTTATAGTATCAGACGGAACAAAACAATCAGCATCAATTGAAATAATAATATCCCCCGTGGCAACACTGATACCTTTATTTAAAGCATTTCCTTTACCCGGTTTTAATTCTTCAATACAAAAAATTTCAACGCGCTGTTCTTCTTTGTCTCTAATATACTTATAGTGGTCCTCGACTAATTTCTTAACATTAAGCTGCGTTTTATCAGTCGAAGCATTATCAATAACCACTATTTCTAGATTTTTATAAGAACTTCTTAACAAAGATCGGAGTGTCGTTAAAATGCCATCTTCTTCATTCCTGGCGGGAACCAAAACGGTTACTTTTGGATTGTAGTTTTTGTTTTTATTTATTTTATTTTGACTATAACTGGTCTTCGCCACGAATACATCATACCAAGGACTCACCACCATATAAATAAAATATTTTATTAACAGAATAGTGGCAAACAATATAATAACTAAACGAAGAAAAATAAAACTATTAGCTTCTTTTGGTGTTAACAAAAAAACTGACAAAACAATCCAAATTGTCAGGATATAAAGAAAAAAATAAATTACAAATTTTTTAAACATATATTTATTGTTTATGTTTAAAAAATTCTACTAAAATTTTAGCCCCTAAATTAGAGACTAAAATTAACGATAGAAAGATTACCACTAATTTATAAGAAAGTGCTGTTATTCGATTAAAAAATACTACATAAAAAAAGAATAGTATTGAGATAACTACAAAAAATAACACCAGCTCTCTTAGAATAAACCAGAAAGAGCTTTTCATATGAATGCTTTGACAAGCAATTGGCGAATTAACAAATTGTTCTATTGCTTATCAATTAAAATTAATTATTAAGCGAATATTTGAAGTATTTTATTTACAAATTTAAGCAAAACAATGCATCCATATTAAACCGTATCTTCCTTATTTTGGTTATTTAATTATACTCTTTTTAGTCTAAAGTTACAAGCCTTTTTTATGTAAAAAATCTGTTATATTTAGGTTGTTTAATTAATTAAAAAAGCCTCATTGTTTATTGAACAACGAGGCCTAAATCTAGACTTTTTTAATTTCAAACACTTTCAACTAAATCCTTAATAAAATTATTGAGCTCACCTGTATGAATCCAGTAAACAGCGGCCTCAATAACTTCGGGTAAAAATAATTTGTCGGTCTTGCAACTATAGGTGTGACGAAAAGTCTTATATTTTTTTCCATCTTCTTCGGCTATAGAATAAAAATCCAAACAAGACTTTGAAGCGTCCCCATAAAAGAAAGTGAAGCCAACAGAGTGTTCTTTGTTTTCTACCTCAAAATGAACCTCTTCCGAATCTGGATAATCTTTTGAAGATTTCTCTTTAAGGCTGCCGTCTTTTTCGTAAAACTCTGACTCGATAAATGAATTGATTTTTTCTCCATTCAGTTTAATCGCCAATTCTTTCTCGAAGAGATCTTTAAGAGCGATTAAAAAATTGAAATAATTTTCCCAAAGATTAAAAGACAAAACATCCTCTTTGGTTAAAAAAATTTTCTCTGTTTTCATGATTTCTTTTATTTTTTGGTTAATATTTTAATGAGCTATTAGATATAATATATCACATTTATACAGTTTTGTCAATTGATGTTTCGCTGTTGATAACAAAACAAAAATAACCCCAAAAAATGGAGTTATTTTAAATGGGTGCCCAGAGAGAATTGAACTCTCGATAACAGGACCACAACCTGCTGTGTTACCACTACACCATGGGCACCATACCTATATCTTAAATAATCTGACTACTCTTTATCTTCGGTTTCTTCTTCGGCTTCACCGTGACAATCGTGTCCGCAATGACTGCAATCACAACCGCCTTCAAAACCTAGAAGTTCATCCATTTTAGCAATTTCTTCTTCAGTTAATTCTTCTTCTACTTCTTTTTTGTCTTCTGGCATAAAATTAAAATTAATTATACGTGCGCCCAGGGGGAGTCGAACCCTCGTAACCAGCTTAGAAGGCTGGTGTTCTATCCGCTGAACTATAGGCGCTTGATTTTTTTTGATTTCTCTTCCAAAAATCTTACTTGATAATACAAGATATTAAGCTATAAGTCAATTATAATTATTTTAGATAAAATCCCTTTGTTTCCAGGCCTCAAATATCAAAATGGCCGCTGAAACTGAAACATTTAAAGAGTCTATTCCGGCCTTCATCGGGATTTTAATTATTTCGTCAGCTTTTTTGATCCACTCCTTACTTAAGCCCGTTGACTCAGTTCCCAAAAGAATCGCCGAACCCATCTTAAAATCAACATCAACATATTTTTTGGCCCCAACTAAGGCGGCCGCAAAAACTTTAATTTCTTTTTCGCTTAAAAAATTAATAGATTCTTCTCGACTGGCAACAATGACGGGCAATCTAAAAACTAAACCCTCGCTAGCTCTAACCACATTAGGATTATAAATATCTGTTTGTTCATCATTAATAATAATAGCGTCCACTCCAGCCGCATAAGCACTTCTAATGATCGCTCCGAGGTTACCAGGTTTCTCTACAGCCTCAAGAATGACCAAGAGCGGATTTTTTTGCAGACTTAGACTCGATAACTCCAAAAGTTTTGGTCGTGCCACAGCAAGCACTCCAGCGGGCTTCTCCTTGTAGCAAATTTTTTTATAAATTTCTTCTGACACATATAAAGTTTTTATGTCAGAAAAATTTTTTATTTCATCACCTGCAAGTTCTGGACAAACAAAAATTTCGGAAATTATAATTCCGCCATTTAAGGCTTCTTTAATTTCTCTTAGTCCGTCAATTACAAAAAGACCCTGCTTTTTGCGCTCACGACTTTTTTCTTGAAGCTTAACAATGTTTTTAATTCTCGGATTTTGTTCACTTGAAATTATCTCCATATTGGTCTATTATATCATATTAAATTTTTATGCCCTATAGAAAAGGCTTCTATTATGGTATACTGTATAAAAATAAATGCAATATTATGCCCATACCACAACTTAAAATAAAAAAGACTTATATGACAGAAACACCAAAATCTTGGAGAGATACGCCGGTCCATAAAAAAACTATTGGTCACAAACTGTGGCTAAACCGAAAACGAATTGCCGCCCTACTTACTATTATTGTAGCAATTGGCTCCTTGTTTGTTTTTGTTGGCATTATTTGGATAAGTCGTGATTTGCCAAATCCTAATCAACTTATAAATCGAGAAATTGCTCAAAGCACAAAAATTTATGACAGAACCGGCGAACATGTTTTATACGAAATTCACGGTGATCAAAAAAGAACTTTAGTTTCTCTTGATGAAATTCCTTTATACGTTCGTCAGGCTACAATTTCAATTGAGGACAAAAACTTCTATAAGCACGGGGGTTTCAGTGTTTGGGCGATGGCTCGAACCGTTATTACTAATGTTCTTTATGGAAAATCTGCTGGTGGATCAACTTTAACTCAACAATTTATTAAGAACGCTGTTTTAACAAACGAAAAATCAGTAACCCGAAAAGTTAAAGAATTAATTTTGGCGCAACAAATTGAAAAAAAGTTTTCTAAGGATGAAATTTTACAAATGTATCTAAACGAAATTCCTTACGGTTCTAATGCCTATGGAGTTGAAACGGCTAGTCAAAAATATTTTAATAAAAGCGTAAAAGATATTAGTTTAGCTGAAGCCGCCGTTTTAGCAGCTCTTCCTCAATCTCCAAGTCGTTATTCACCATACGGACCAAACCAAGATATTTTAATGGGTCGAAAAGATTATATTTTAGGCTTAATGACTGAGCAGGGTTATATTTCTGAAACAGAAAGAGACGCCGCTAAAAAAGAAGTAATTAAATTTCAAAAACCAGAGGCCAGTATTACCGCGCCCCATTTTGTAATGTATGTTAAAAGTTTATTATCTGATAAATATGGTGAAAAAACTTTAGAACAGGGTGGTTTAAAAATAATTACTACTATTGATTTTGATAAACAAAAAATTGCCGATGAGGTTATTACAGAAAAAACCACAAATTACCAAACCAAATATAATGCTAATAATGCCGCCCTGGTTGCTATTGATCCAAAAACCGGAGAAGTGCTTGCCATGGTTGGATCTCGTGATTATTTTGATGATTCAATTCAAGGACAAGTTAATGTTGCTACCAGTTTACGTCAACCAGGATCATCAATAAAACCAATCGTTTATGCTTCTTTGTTTGAAAAGGGCTATACACCAGATACTGTTTTATATGATGTAGTAACAAATTTTTCTAATAATGCTACCCCCTATATTCCTCATAATTATAATTTAAAAGAATATGGTCCTGTTAGTATTAGAAAATCTCTTTCTGGTTCCTTAAATATTCCCGCCGTTAAAGCTCTTTATTTAGCGGGGGTAAACAACGTTATTGATTTGGCTCATGCCATGGGTTATTCTTCTTTAAACGAAAAAGATTTAGGCTTATCTTTAGTCTTGGGTGGCGGCGAAGTAAAATTAGTTGAACACACTAATGCCTTTAGTGCCTTTGCTAGAGACGGACAAGTAAGTCCGGTTGTTACAATTTTAAAAGTAGAAGACAAAGATGGAAAAACTTTAGAAGAATGGCAACCAAGCAGTAAAAAAGTTTTAACTTCCCAAACAGCCAGATTAATAAACAGTGTCCTTTCAG
>Ga0172379_10006264_pt1 | contig 16027 bp, 18 predicted proteins | sample GrowelOW334metaG_FD_119756 | JGI IMG/M metagenome (GOLD analysis project Ga0172379, IMG submission 119756) | Groundwater microbial communities from an aquifer near a municipal landfill in Southern Ontario, Canada - Groundwater well OW334 metaG | ecosystem: Environmental > Aquatic > Deep... | reverse complement strand
CTGACCGACTGCATCCAGCGCATAGCGCGTGGCCAGCATATCCATCCAGCCGATGCGGAAATTGCCTTGCCATTGGCCAAGCACATTGCAGGCATCAGGCATGGTAGAGGTGAGCTCAGCATCTTCGGTCACGAACGGGCCAGCACCGTGGCGCGTGGCATAGGCGCGCATGACAGCAATGGTCGTGACCTTGCCGGCAAAGCCAGAGGCAGCAAGTAGTTCACGCGCTTTTTGTGCCGTGGTCGTACTGCGAGTCGCATAGGGAAAGAATCCGTACCACTCATCAAGCAAGACTCCTTGCGAGCCTTCAAAGACCAGGTCGTTGACTGTGTTCATGAGCGCGAAAGCTTGCCTTCGGCTCACGATGCGCATGCGCTTAGCCAGCTCAAACATCTTGTCTGCACAACGCGTGGCGATTTCAGCATCTTCAAAGATGCGGATTTCGTCACTGCCTTCGTTCTTATACTTGAGCAGGCTGATGAGCAGCGCTATTTCCGTATTCTTGGCCTCGCCGATCTCGCGCAGCTTCCTTACAAGCGCAGTGCGATCGAGCAAATCCTTGGCCCGGATTGCGCGATGGGCAAGCGCATCAGAAACTGTTTCGCTGATGCCCATGCCGCATGAGCCGTGCCTGCCTTGGCCGCGCACCATCTCGCGAATGCGATTGGCTGCTTGGTGATAAGGCGTAATCACGAGTGCGTCTTCGTCCACCAAGGTACGTTCGTATGCATCATCTACGCCCAGTGACGCGAGATGTGCTTCTTCTGCGGCCATGGCCAGAGGTTGCAGAATCATGTTCTGCGAAAGATAGGTCTGCACGCCAGGCAAAAACGTGGCGCTGCCGAATTGCGAGAACACGTGCTCGCGGCCGTCTGGCAGAACAACTCGATGGCCAGCCTGAGCACCGCCGTTATAGCGGACAATGAGTTTGGCGCCAGTGCGTTTTGCGATGGAATACGCGAGCTTGCCTTTGCCAGCGTCGCCATAGCCTGCGTCAACAATGATAGTCGCGTTTTTCATGGTTTTGCTCCTTAAAGAGAAGGCCGCGCCCAAGTGAGCGCGGCCGAGTGGTAGGTTTACAGGCGGATACCGCGTTTGGCAGATGGGGCAGTTGGGAGTTTGCCGCTGGCGCGGGCAACCCTGGCAATGCTTGTGCCCGCAGACTGGACTGCGTGGCCCACGGCTTTGACGATTGCCGTGCTCGTGCCATTGGCCGCAAGATCGCTGGCCATGTCGTCCCAGTCCCGGCCTTCCATACTGCCGATGGTCGTGGCAATGAGTTCGCACACGCCTTCGGGCTCGGCCAAGTGCAGAGCGCGTTCGCCAAGCAGCTTGCGCCAGGCCGCGAGCACCTGGGGGTCATCCCCGTGGCTCGTGTGGCCGCCGATGACAATGTGGAACACGTGGTACATGCGCGAGGCCTGCTTGACTGCATCCTCAATGCTCACGGCCTGCGAGATCTTGGAGCCTCCGAAGACTTGGTTGATCTCTGCGGCCGGCATGTTGGGCCAGGGCTTTTCGTCGCCCATGGTGAACAGGTAGCCCTTACGTGTCCGCTTCTCGAAGCAGTCCAGGGCAGTGTAGTTGCCAGCGAAGTGGTGGGCCAAACCATACGATTCCTTGATCTGGCCTCCGCCCCCGCCTTCGAGAAAGATCTTGGTAAGCCAAGTATCCATCTCCAGGCTGGATTCGAACTGGCCGATCTGGAGCGGGTAGCGATCGCAGGTGGCGTCGCCGATGGCGCCGAACAGTATCTGCGGATCCGCGATGTAATTGCGCGACACGATCAGCTTCATGAGCCCGCCCAGCTTGCTTCGAGCGAAGAGCTCCGGCACATCGCCCATTGAGCCAGTGACATCGAAGAAAACTGCGATGGCATTGGATTCTGGGTGGTCGGCTGAGTCGCGGCTTTCGCGCAGTTTGATGCCCACGGAGTTCATGGCCGGATCCGCAGCCGCGACATTGGTGAAGATCCGATCCACGGGCGCGCTGGCTCGCGATTTCGAGATGTAATCATACGACTGGTCACTCCAATTTCCATAACCCATGACAGCCTCCTAGTAAGCCGAATGTTTCGGCATGGTGAACGGTCGGAAAGCAGGTGGTCCGTAAAGCTCTTTGAGCACAGACCTGAATTCAAGATAAGCTGTGCGCCCGTCTTCAAAGCGCGCTGCTGGCCGTGCTAAGCGGCAAGCATCCAAGAAGCCTGAGATGCGTTTGGGCGTGGCGCGCGGAAATGCTCCACGCTTGCTTGTATCGCCACCGATCAGAGCCGTGATGCACTGAGCGGCCATGAATACATCCAGCGCTGGTGTCGCGACTTGGCGTTGCATGACCTCGGGCGGATAATAATCCGTCCAATCACTGCTCATGGCCGTGATGTGATCCGCCCCACATTCCTTGATGGAAGCGCACCAGCCAATGAGCTTGGCTGTATGGTTGCAGGGCCGGATCAAGATGTGGCAAGGCAGAACTGCGCCGTGCACAACCTTGTGTTCGTGGATCCAAGCAAGAATTTCTAGCACTCGATTGCCCATCCAGGCTGCGTCGCGCGGATCAAGGCCCTTGGGAAATGCCTTGAGCACGTCCGTGAGCGGGAAGAAATCCGGCTCATAGGTGAGTACATGCATGCGGCGTGCATCAGCCAAGGCCGCAGCTTCCACGACCATAGGCAAGTACTTGCAGAAATGATCTGCTTGGTCGCCGGTGTGGGACCACAAAGCCTTGAGCACCTTGTGCTCGTTGGCCAGCAAATCATTGTCCCCTGCCTGGAGCATGGACTTGATCACAAACTCCTGGTTGTCGCTCGTGCGGATGGCGCGATGCACATTGCAGAAGTCGCCCACTCCTAAAAGATCCTGGACCACATATGTGGCTTTGGGAGTTTTGATGACATTGTTATTTTGCGTTGGAGCAGAGCTCTGAACAGCACTGAAATGGGGGTCAATCACCCTTTCCGCTTGGGCGTGCAGCTCCATGAGCCGCAAAAATGCTTGTTTTGCGCGCTCGCTGTTGCCGTTGTGGTCAGGGTGAACCAGCTGAACCAGGCTGTGGAACGCTTTCCGTAATACTTGTGCGCGTTCGCTGGGCGTGGCGTTAGCCAGTGTTCCGAAGATGTCTTGGGGCTTTTTAGCCTTTTCTATGCTAAGGAAAGCCATTTCCAGAGTATTCATGCTTCCCTCCAATCGCATTGTTTTTCAAAGTGCCTTCCGCCCGAGCTAGTCCCGTTTGGAAGATATTGTAATTATTACATTAACTAGAAAAGTTGTCAAGAGCCTAGGAAAAATAAAACAAAAAATCCGTTTGATGCGGAGTTCAAATTAATAAATAAATTAACTACTGAACGCCTTTCTATCCTGGGGCAAAATGCACGCCAGCGGCACTTCGTGGCACGCACGGCAGCGCGCTTCGTACATCTCGTCTCCGCCGACCACGATGCGTGGTGACTCATATGGGGCTGGCTGGCCTGCGATAAACCTTTGCGTGCGGATAGCAGGTGCGCCGCACTTCATGCACACGGCATTCAGTTTAGTGACGCTATCAGCCTCAGCCATGAGCTGGGGCACAATGCCAAACGGTTCGCCGCGGAAATCAGTATCCAAGCCCGCGGCCAGCACGCGTAAGTTTTGCGAGACTAATTTGCGGACAACGTCAATCAGTTCCATCGGAAAAAACTGAGCTTCATCAAAAGCTACGATCTTGTGAGTTTCACCCAAGTGATCAAAGACTTCATTCACGTCATTTAAAGGGATTGCATCATACAAACGGCCATCGCGCGAAGAAATCGCCAGCTTTTCTCCCCGATTGTCTATGCCGGGCTTAAAAACAATCACCGGCTGTTTAGCGATTGTGGCGCGCTTAAGCCGGCGAATCAATTCTTCGCTTTTGCCTGATGACATGCACCCGGCAATAACCTCCAACGAGCCAATATTTCTGTTTTCTTCGCCCATACTACCGGAATTATGGCACATCCTCTAAGAATTACCAATGCTCAATTACCCACCTTCGCTCAATGCTACGGTGGGCGCAGCCAATGTCCAAAAAATGATCAATACCCAATCACTAAATAACCAAAGCCGTTCGACTTGAATATTGAATATTAAGTGATTGTCCCGCCTTCGGACGGGATCCCGTCGATATATTCTTTTATTGGAGGCGGGAGAGCTTTCTTGGATATTGGTAATTAGAATTTGGTAATTCTCTTGTGGGTGGTTGACCATAATAGCAATTAATGCTAGCCTTTGCTCCACAAAAGGAGGACGGAATACATGGCTCTTCAGATCCCTGATCCCAGAAAATCGCCAGTCACCTCAACGCCCCTGGCAGTTCTCATCATCCTGGCAGCTGTCATGGCCATTGGCGCTCTGCTCTACGTGTACAACCTGGGCGCGCTGGTCCTGATCTTTGTCCCAGTCCTGATTTTCGACGACTTCCGCCACATCTGGCCGCGCAAGATGTACACCCTTCCGTACAACACTCTCCACTGACCCATTCTTGGGTCCTTTTTTTACAAATTCGTATATTCGTTCGTATTCGTAATTCGTACGAGCGCAGCGATTAAAAAAGCCGCGTGTAGTACGCGACTCAAGAATTGAATAACCACTCCCTGAAGATCTGAATCAGCTTAGGAAAGATCTCAGAGAAGATTCTATCTTCCGGGATTTGGAACACGGCCGGGGGCCGGGTGAACTTGAACGCTCTTAAGGCGATCTTGCGGGCGTTTGGCGAGTCGTACTTGGACTCATGGCGTTTGTATCCCAAGTACCATCTATCGCTCGGCAAATCCAACCTGATGTAAATGGAGTAAACGATTTCGAGTTCTGAATTGTCCCTGAACTCCAGGCTGCAAACTACTAAGCGAGCCATGAGATCATAGAACCAGCAGAACTCAAGGTCCAACATCAGGTCGTGGGTGAAATGTTCGAAGCTATTGTGTTCGAAAACCGCTATCCTGGGCTTGATGCCTGAGTTGCCAAGAGCATTCTCAATCTTGCTCAGGGCTTCCAGGGCTCTTTTGTTCTCGTTAGTGCCGTGCTCTTCCAGCTGTTTTAGCCCCTCATGCATCTCTCACCTCCAGGATTAGTTAAGCTCAAAAAGAGCTGAATGTCAAGCCTGTGGTATAATATGTGCATGTTGAAGTGGCTAAGGACAATTATTTTGGGCGACATGTTTTTTCTTACGGCATTTGGACTGATCTCCCCGATTTTTGCCCTGTTTCTGAAAGATCAATTGCCTGGCGCCAATGTTTTGGGCGTGGCTTTGGCAGAGGCTTTTTTCCTGCTGGCCTTGGGAGTCATCCGGCCCTTTGCCAAGCTTTACACTAAAAACGATACTCGCGGCTGGCGCACGCAAAACTTTTTATGGTTTGGAAGCTGCATGGTTATTGCCGCGCCGTTCTTGTACTTGCTTTCCAGAGACATGCTGGACATCTATGTCGTGCAAGTCTTGTATGGCGTTGGTATTGCTTTTTCAGAACCGGCTTGGTCCAGGCTGGTTGATATCTCTTCCCAAAAAGATCACAACCCCTCAGTCTTTGAGCAATACAATACGCTTGGCACTTTGATTGCCGCGGCCTTGGCCGGAGTCGGCGGGTTTGTGGCCCAATACCAGGGCATGCGACCGCTACTCGTATTCCTGGGCACGACACTAGCATGTGCCTCGATGTTAATGTGGTTCTTTTTCTGGCATCTGGCTATTAGGAAACTCCGAACCGTATGAAAAATACCAGCCTGACAAAAGCTTTCTATGTTTTGGACCTGGTGATTGCCAGCGGGCTTGGATTATTTTTTCCGATCCTCGCATTATTAATCAAAGATTATGTCCCGGGTGCCACGATCTTCAGCATCGCACTCGCGCAAAGCGTGTTCTTGATTTCCAAGGCAGGCTTTTCGCTTTTGTTTGCTTATTTCAACAATGCAATCAGTCCGGCAAAACGTAATCGACTAGGCTTGATGCTTGGATATTTAATCACTGCCGTTGTCCCGCTGGTTTATGCTTCGGCCCATAGCATTACAACGATCTATATCGCTCAGGTGATTCTTGGGCTTGGACTTGGCCTGGCCGAACCTTCCTGGAAAGCTGCTTTTGCTTTGCACTCATCATCTGACTATAAAAAATACTCCGGTGCTTACGAAGTAATTTTGGTTCTGGCCTGCGCTTTGACCGCAGCCCTCGGCGGCTTGATTGCTTATTACTCTGGATTCAAACCTGTTTTATACATGTCATCTGCGGCCTGCGTGATCGCAGCTGTTGGAGTGATGGTCTCAGTGCCAAAAAAATAATTATTAATTCTTAATTATTAATTCTTAATTTTAGGCTGTTCCTCTCTCCACTTATTAATTTTAGCATGATCCCCGCTCAGCAAAACTTTGGGGACTTTCCATTTTTTGAATTCTTCAGGCCGCGTGTATTGCGGATATTCAGTTTGATCAGTATTCCATGACTCTTGCTCAAGCGATTCTTGTTTGCCCAAAACCCCTGGGATGTTGCGCGCAATGGCATCAGCCATGACCATGGATGCCAGCTCCCCGCCTGTCAGCACATACTGGCCGATTGAGAGCTCTTCGTCAGCGAGCTTGGTCGCGACTCTCTCGTCTACGCCTTCATAGCGGCCGCACAAAAAAATCACGCGATCATATTTTGATAATCTTTGCGCGTCTTTTTGAGTAAAAAGTTTGCCTTTGGCAGAGGTCAACACTATCCTCGTACCACGTACCACGTACTTCGTACTACGTTGTACGTTGTACGTTGTACGTTGTACGTGAAGCGCTTTCAGCGCTGCGTAAAACGGTTCTACGCGCATGACCATGCCTGGCCCGCCGCCGAAAGGTCGGTCGTCCACGTGGCCGTGCTTATCGACTGCCCAATCGCGCAGCTGATGGACTTTGACGTCAATCAACTTACTCTTGCGCGCCCGGCCCAAAATGGACAAATCAAAATATGGCTCAATCATCTCGGGGAAGAGACTGAGAAACTCGAATTTAATCGTCCTGCGTTTAGGGTTTAGCGTTGCGCGTTTAGCTTTCATGTAGGAATAATGGCATTTTTTAGGGAAACTGTCCATAACAAAACCGCCCGGATATTCCGAGCGGTCTTTTAATGCATCAGCGTTTCCGCATTTTGCATTTTTAATTTTGCATTTTGAATTGTCTTAGATTCCGAGATCTGCGAGATCTTGGTCCATGACTGATGCGCTCTTTGCCGGAGCTGAGGCTGGAGCTGATCCTTCGCCCGGACCGCGGGCTTCTTGGTGAGCACGGCGAGCACCCTCTGGTTCAAAAATCTTGAGGTTTACGCGTGCATTCTCTTTGGCGCCGACTGTCTTGAGCAAAATGCGCAAGGCGCGGGCTGTCTGGCCCTGGCGACCGATTACGTAACCCATATCATCCTGATTGATGTACAGGGTGATGAGTACGCCGCGTTCGTCCACGGTCCTTTCCGTGCGGACGTCTTCGGGGTGATTTACGATAGCCTTCACCGCATATTCGATGAACTGCTGGTCCTTAAACTGTTCTGCCATATCGGCAATTGCAATCCGCTTATGATTCCGGTTTGCGCAAGCGCAAGCTCCGGATATCCTTCACGGACGAAATTGGCACTTATCCAAAGATGCGGACAAGGCTTGAAATTATTTGGTGAAAAAAAGCGATTTGCGAGCGGCATCTTCACTCAGAAATCGCGATTACAATAGCAAAAAATCATCATTTTGTCAAAGACTATTCTCAATATTTTGCTACACAAAGCTCTTTTATAAAGAACCCCGACAAACCCTCATGTAACATGGTTGAGACGCGCCCGGGGCGACGTCTCTACTCAATCAAACTGACTTCACTCATGTCGTCTATGATCTAATCGTAATTCGTAATTTTGAATTCGTAATTGAAAAAAAGGCTTATGCCTTTTTTTCCTGTTTCGCTAGTTTTGCTTTTCTCTTTTTTGAGATACTGACCTTGTTGCGTTTCTCGCCTTTGACAATTTCGCGATCAACGAACATGTTCCAGACTGTGTCTGAAGGCTGAGCGCCTTTGGACAACCAGTATTCAACGCGATCCTTCTTGATTTCAAAGATTACTGGAGTGGAGCGCGGGTTGTAATGACCAAGAATTTCCAAGGCCTTACCCCATGGGTCGCGACCCTTTTCCATGATCACAAACCTGTATTCAGGCTGCTTTTTCTTGCCCACGCGGGACAAACGGATTGTAAGCATTTTTTGATAGTTAATTTTTATGGGCTTTTCCGGCTACCAGACCAGTAGAGCCTTGAGCATTTTGCGGCTGTTTTCAACCGCTACGGTGCGCCTAATATACGGAAAAACCTTAAATATGTCAAGACGGCAGACAACAGATGACAGGATGTAGGAAGTAGCGAGTAGGAAGTAGCGAGTAGGAAGTAGCGAGTAGGAAGTAGCGAGTAGGAAGTAGGAGTGTTGCAGTTAAAGGCTTAGTCTGCTAACTTGGGCGCGGAGGGAACAATGCCAGCACATATCAAACAGCCAGGAGACAGCCTCCGTCCGGTTTCCAGCGAAAGCTCCATGCCCACCTTGCCGCCTGGGCCAAGGCACAACCCATTGATTTATGCTTTTATGGCAATCCAAGCAGTCGGCATGCTGACCGGTGCTGCCATATACCTGATTTTCATCAACCCGTTCTTGGACGAGTTCAGGATCTATGGCATTCTGTTGACGCTCTTGTTGCTCATCAGCTCTTTCGCCTCACTCGCCACCCACATTCTTGTTCTTCAGAGAACCAGAAAGCACTTCTAGACCCGCCTGGGTCTTTTTTGTTAGACGTGTTTCAAGACCTTTTCCTTGAGCGCATCCTTGGTCATTCCGCCGACAATTTGTTCTACGACCTGTCCGCCCTTGAAGACCAAAAATGTCGGGATGGACATGATGCCGTAGTTTTGGGCTGTGACGCCGTTTTCATCAACATTGAGCTTGCCGATTTTGATCTGGCCGTCTAATTCACCGGCCAATTCCTCTACAATCGGGGCCATCATGCGGCACGGGCCGCACCAAGGCGCCCAAAAATCCACCAAAACAGGCGTTTGTGATTTAAGGACCTCGTCATTGAAGTTTGAATCTGTAAATGTGATTTCCATAATATAAGCTAAAAGAATAGTGAGACTAAAAGATACGCCCCGGAATAATTTCGCGCAAGACTTATAAACTCACAACTGACAACTGACAAGAGTGGCCAGGTAACTCTTGTAAGTTGTCAGTTTGCAGTTGTCAGTTATCTCGGCATCTCTACTTTTCTGACTTTGGATTCTTCGCTGAAAATTTCTAGACGATCTCCAGGCTGGAGTTTTTCTTTGCCATGATATGAAATACCGCATTCCTGGCCCATGTAGACTTCGCGGACTTTTTCCTTGCCCACCTGGATGGATTCCACTTCGCCTTGGCCAACCGGCTGTTCCTCGCCATTTTCTTTGCGCCAAATAATCATCTTAGCCGGGCTGATGGCTTTGCCTTGCTTTAAGCGCACACCAACGACCATGCGTTCTTTCTCAGTCCTAAAGACAGCCACGACTTCGCCTGTGCCCAGCGGCGTCCTGATGACTTCGGGCGGCAGCATCTTGTTCAATCTTTCGATGATATCGTCGATCAACTCGTAAATGATCTTGACCTGGTTGACTTCGACTTTCTTTTCGCGCGCCAAAACCAAAGCCTGCGGGGTCGCGACTGTGTTAAAGCCATAAACAATGCTCGGCTGGGCCGCGGCAGCGCTCTCAACATCGCCTTCCGTGATATTGCCCAAGCCTTTTTTGATGATTTCCACGCCCACGACTTCGTGCTGGATTTTTTCCAAAGTGCCCAAGATGGCCTCAAGCGAGCCAAGCACATCAGCCTTGATGACTATATTCAACATTATCTTGCCGCTGGCCGCATCGCCCTCCTGCTTAGGCGCTTTGATGGCAGTGAACTGGTTAGCGATCTGCATGCCTGTCTTGGCCTTTTTCTTTTCAAGTGTTTTGACGTCTTCCGGGACCTCAAGAATGTCGCCGACTGCGGGCGCGACTTTGAAACCCAAAACTTTGACTGGCATGCCTGGCAAAGCCTCGTCCACTACTTCGCCCTTCCAGTTGCGCATGGCACGCACGCGGCCGCACAAGGCGCCAGAAATGCCGATCCAGTCATTGCGGTGCAATGTGCCGGATTGGATCAAGACAGTCGCCACAGGGCCTTCTGCTTTGTTGACTTTGGATTCGATTATGGTACCGGCTGCCAAACGATTCGGGTTGGCCCTGATCTGATCCGCGTTCATGTCTGCCAAAAGCAAAATCATTTCCAACAGATCATCAATGCCCAAGCCTTGCTTGGCTGAGATTTTGACTACTGGAGTTGTGCCGCCCCAAGCCTCGGTCGTGACGCCGGCATCTGCCAATTGGGACAAGACGCGATCCGGGTCAGCCTCAGGCTTATCGATTTTGTTCAAGGCCACGATAAACGGCAAATGCGCGGCTTTGATGATATCAATGACTTCTTTGGTCTGGGGTTGGACGCCATCATCTGCGGCGACTACTAAGATGGCAATGTCTGCCACTTTGGCGCCGCGCGAGCGCATGACAGTAAAAGCCTCGTGGCCCGGAGTATCAATAAAAGTAATCAAACGGTTTTTGCGCACGACTTGGTAGGCGCCGATATGCTGAGTAATGCCTCCAGCTTCGCCCTCAACCACGTTAGTCCTGCGAATTGCATCCAAAGTCTTGGTCTTGCCATGGTCCACGTGGCCCATGACTACAACGACCGGTGGGCGGGTCAATAGATCCACTTGCTGTTCGTTCTGGATAATATCCTTCATGCGATCCTGAGCTTCAATCGTCTCATCACTGTCTTTGCCCTCTTCTTCGCGCTTGGCCGCAAAGCCAAGTTCATCGGCAATGATGGCCGCTGTCTCAAAATCAAGGCGCTCGTTCTGCGAAGCCAAAATGCCGGCGCGCATCAGTTCTTGGATCACGCGCGTGACAGGCAAATTAAGTTTGCCGGCCAGTTCGCGCACCACGATTATGGAAGGCAAGCTGATTTCCTTTTTAGGCGGCGCATTCTCATCACCGATCTGCGAGCTCTTGCTCGTGGCCAAAAGCTGTCCGCGCAAGCGTTCACGGCGCAGTTTCTCTATCCACTTGCGGAAAATCTTCTCAGCCATCTGGTTGTCTATTTTGATGGCCCTGGCGCCGATATCAAAACCAAGCTCTGGGAGCTTATCCAAGAGTTCTTGCGGAGTTACCTTTAATCTCCGGGCCAAATCACTTACATTCATAGACAGTATTCTACGTTTTTTTAGCTTTATTGTCAACAGGAATGGAGGTACGAATTACGAATACGAACGAATATACGAATTCGTACATTCGCATACAAATTCATAATTCGTACGAGCGCAGCGATAAAAAAAACCGCTTGCCGAGTGGCAAACGGGTGGGAGTAAAAGTACAGCTAGGCTGCGCGACGACCGGGCTTGGCTTTTTCTGCATAGTCCCGGAATGGCACAAGCTTTTCGCCGTCCCAAACGAGCAGAGCTCGTTTACGCTTTCGGCCGCACTCGCCCTGGGTGCAGCGCACCAAGAAGTTCCTGCCTCCTTGGACGGCTCGCATGATGCCCATCCGCGTAATCCCCTTCTCCCTCTTTTCCGCCAAGTGGACAGTGTCGCCTACCAAGATGGGCTTGCCGCAACTGCAGCAGCAGGGATACTTGAACAGCAAAGGCTTGAAAAAGCATGTGGGGCACTGGTGCGTGACCCTGGGCAGCTTCTCAAACACGTTCTTGCGCGGGTCAAAGAGGATGAAGTCGCGCAAAGAAGTAAACTGTCGCGATACCTTGACTACGAGGCCCTTGCAGTCTGGCTTCATGTTTTCCGGACAGCGGACGACGAAAAGGTCATCCATGCGATGGCCACATGGGTATTTCACCATAGCTTCCTGGTTGTTGCCGCTTCGCTTCAGGACCGGCAGCATGCCCTCGTAGTGGTCGTTGTTCAGCCTATCCAAACAAGGAAAGCTGATGTCATCGATAACATATCCCCTGAGATTGCTTTTGCCCATACCCACCTCTTTGTCCAAGGTTGAACGAGGGTATATTTTTGCCATATTTTTCAACAAATGTCAAGATAGACGCATGAATGCCCCTGAACTGCTCCTGGTAGACAAGCCTGCTGGCATAACCAGCCACGATGTGGTGGATGCTGCACGCAGGATTTTTAAGATACGGAAAATCGGTCATGCTGGCACTTTGGACCCGTTTGCGACTGGTTTGCTTATCTTGGGCATTGGCCCGGGAACAAAGAAGCTGACTGAACTCGTTGGACTGGATAAGACTTACCTGGCGACTGCGCGGCTCGGAGCAACCAGTACGACAGATGACCCGGAGGGGGAAATCGTCGAAACTCGTAGCTCGCAACTCGTAGCTCGTAGCTCCAAAACCCCAACACGGGACGCGGTTGAAGAGGCTTTGAAAAAGTATAGAGGGACATTTGAGCAGACTTCCCCGCTTTATAGTGCCAAAAAGATCAAAGGCCAAAAAATGTATGAACTGGCGCGCAAAGGACTGGGCGCGACTGTTGAATTGCCGAAAAAGATGGTGACCATCAGCGGCTTGAAAGTCTTAGAATACTCTTGGCCTTTTTTGACGCTGGAGGTCTCTTGCTCGTCTGGTACATATATACGGGCTTTGGCGCGCGACATTGGTCGGGATCTAGGTTGCGGCGCGTATCTGACAGCGCTCCGGAGAACGAGAATCGGGGAATTCAAAATTGAGGATGCGAAGAAACTGGATAGCTTTTAGACAGTAGACCGTAGACGATAGCTTCAACCCAGGAAGTAGGAAGTAGCTGTGTTTTGGTGTTGAGGGTTCAGCGTTGAGGGTTAAGCCCTGTCTTTGACAGGTTGCACGTTTCATGGTACTCAAGATGCAACAAATAACGTCCTTTGGACACCCGGAGGGAATTGCGATGCTGAACACTGGAACATACATCGAGCTGTTCTGCTTTGCGGCCTTATATCTTACACTGAGCAAGTGGCTCAGCCTGAACTTTTGGTTCGCATTCATCCTGACCATAATTGCGTATGCTCTTTACGCCATTCTCTGGTCTGTTATCGGCAGAAAATTCGGACAAAACGGCCCCTGAGCAACCAAATCAGAGACCTGAGAGGAGTCTGAGATGTACGACGCACTCTTCGCTCTGAAGTACCTAGCAGTTCAACTGCTCGCGTTTTCGCTTGCCATTGCCATCCCTGTTGGAATCATGACCCTAGTTCTCCGGTATAAGCCAAAAGCCTTGCCATCACGCCCTGGCAAAAGAACTCACGGGCGAGAACTCCTGCTGTTCTTTGACAAAAATGCACGCAGAGAGGCTTTTGATTCCCTGATTCAAACCAGGAAAAGCATAATCTACATCGGCGTTGCATGTTGCGTAGTAGACGCATTCGTTGCAATCTTTCTCTTGTTGGCCGCATTGCTTGATAGTACAGCTACAATCTCCGTGCCGCTTGCATTCGCAGCCATATCTTCGCTGGTTGGCACGAGTTTGATTGCAAGCATCCTGCGCAAACCCTTCCGTACGATCCATCTCGTCCGTTGCGCAAAGTCAGCACAAACGGAATTTGATATCCTGACGGATGAGGTGAATCGAACTCTGCCAGAAAGCGGATTCAGAGATCAGGCGATTCCTCCTATGAACCACGATAACGTGGATCAGTTCCGCGTGATGGCAAAAGAGCATCATCTTCCTCAAGAACTCGAGACCAGAATCAATCACGCCGTTCGAGTCAGCGGAGAACTCAAGGCAGCGGAAGATGCCCTGGCCGAAGAAGATCGCTGCCAGGCCGCAGAAGCAGAACGTGTCGCACTCAAGACCAAGACGACTGCCTAAGCCCTAACTCGGGGCTTTTTTGTATGCAATGGTTGACGCGAAAACAGTTTCATGGTACTCAAGACCTAACAAACAACGTCCTTTGGACATTTACTAAGGAGCTTGGAGCATGAACAGAGGGTTCAAATTGCTCTTTGATAGAGAGGTGCTCAAAAGCATCCTGCTCTCTTTCCGCGGGCAACCCGTGCTATCCAGCGTCTCCACGCTCTTATCTCTGGCCACGACAGATATGGAGCAACCGATATCCAAGTATTTGTTTGCATTAAATATTTGGATTCCAGCCATGGAACGCCTTGAAAAACACGCATCCGTGCTAGCTTTATCCTATCGCGTACCAGCAACCCCAACTGGTATTTCATGGCTTCAATACTTTCATTCTGAAACTGCCAAGGTCATAGCTGTCAGATCCGATCTGCCGCAAGACCTCAAACAACTAGCTCATAGGCTCTCAGAAGCGAACGCGATGATAGAAGAAGTGGCCGAAGAACTTGATCGTCGAGTTGCTAAGGCCTCGGCTACCTAAGCCCTAACTCGGGGCTTTTTTCATATCTTGCCATTTAGTTCGTAATCTGATACATTGTACCTACCGCTTAATGTCTTAATTACCCGCTCGGATGCACGGATAAGGCGGCCCTCTAACACTTTTTGAACAAGGAAATGCGGAATTTAATGTTTGGATGGAATTTTTCAACAAATTCATAGATATTTCGCAAGGCCCGATTGTTTAAGGCGCCGCAAATTTATTTAAGTGCGATTCGAGCGCATGAAATATGTACGCGTTTATTGCATTATTGATTGGGCTAGGAGTCGGCGTAGCTATTGCTACAGCCATTTACACGCAAAAGGCCAGAAAGGCGAAACTCACGTTGGAAGAGGCTGAAGCTAAATCAGAACATCTTGTTAAGAGCGCTGAGAACAAAGAGCAGGAAATAATGATCCGCGCCAAGGACAAGGCGATTAAGATTTTGGAAGAAGCCAGGGTTGAGGAAAAGAAGATGCACGAGGAATCAAAGAAACAGCAGAACCTCCTGATCGAACGCGAGGCTGCTTTCAGTTCCAAGATGCTTGAGGTAGATAATATTAAGACCAACTTGGAGACCAGGTCCAAGCTTTTGGAGGAAAAAGAAAAGTCAGTGGAAGAGATGAAGGGTGAGGAAATCAAGAAGCTTGAGGAAGTCGCGAACTTGACCCAAGACCAGGCCGTAGAGCGCATCTTGGCTTTGGTTGAGGAAAAACATCAGGAGACTTTGATCTCGCGCGTCCGTAAATTGGAAAAATTGGAAAGCGATGAGATTGAACGCAAAGCCAACAATATTTTGGGCGTTGCCATCCAGCGCATTGCCGCATCGCACGTGGTAGAGACAACCACCACGCATGTGGATTTGCCCAGCGATGAGATGAAGGGCCGCATTATCGGCCGCGAAGGCCGCAACATCAAGACGCTTGAGACTTTGACTGGCTGCGAATTGATCATTGATGACACGCCGAACGCGATTACAGTATCCGGCTTCTCCCCTATCCGCCGCCAGGTGGCTAAGCGCGCTTTGGACAAGCTGATTTTGGACGGACGCATCCACCCCGGGCGCATTGAGGAATCTGTTGACGAGGCCAAAAAAGAATTGGCTTTGGACATCAAGAAAGCCGGCGAAGACGCTTTGTTCCAGGTCGGCATTTCCATGGCAGGCATTGACCCCAAGCTTGTGCAGATTCTCGGACGCTTGAAATACAGGAGCTCATACGGACAAAATGTTCTGCAGCACTCAATTGAAGTCTCTTTGCTCTCGTCCATGCTGGCCGAAGAATTGGGCGCTAATGTGACATCCACCAGAAAAGGCGGTCTGTTCCATGACATTGGCAAGGCTGTTGACCATGACATGCAAGGCGGGCACCCGGAATTAGGCATGCAGATTTTGAAGAAATTCGGGTTCCCAGAAGAAGTCTGGTACCACTGCATTGGCCACCATGAGGATCGCCCGAAGACGCTGGAAGCTGTGTTGGTCAAAGCTGCTGATGCTATCAGCGGTGCACGCCCAGGAGCAAGGAAAGACTCGCTTGAGCAATACATCAAGCGTTTGGAAGAGCTTGAGGCCGTGGCAGCAGGCGTACCAGGCGTGGACAGGGTATATGCCATCCAAGCTGGCCGCGAAATCCGCGTGTTCGT
>Ga0172379_10006263_pt1 | contig 16031 bp, 18 predicted proteins | sample GrowelOW334metaG_FD_119756 | JGI IMG/M metagenome (GOLD analysis project Ga0172379, IMG submission 119756) | Groundwater microbial communities from an aquifer near a municipal landfill in Southern Ontario, Canada - Groundwater well OW334 metaG | ecosystem: Environmental > Aquatic > Deep... | reverse complement strand
TGAGATGGATAAGTTAAAATTAAAAAAACCACAGCAATGTGGTATTATGACGAGAGAATTATTAGCTAACCTTAAGTGTTCTGCTTGAGGGCTCCGGGTGCAGAACTGTTTATTGTTTTCACAATAGCATTTAAATAGGCACTTGTCAAATTATATATTCACTGGGAGTATGGAAAACTTCGTGTGCGTAGTTATCTGAGGTCACAAGTTACTAAATTCACAGAGACCGCGAGTACGCTTATCGGCTACCACGTAGCCAGGTACTTTTCCACCTACGGTAAGGAAAAGTCTTTCGATTCTCCGACGAATGACAAGCAGTTTACTACAGAGACCGCGAGTACGCTTATCGAACCTTACAGGTTCAGTACACCTTTTCAAAGTATTTTTGCAGAACAAAAATACTTAATGAAAAGCGTTTCGATTCTCTGACGCAAGTAAAGCAGTTTACTTGCTTAGGGTCACATCGTAAAATAACCTTATTTTATAAGGCTTTTTACGCTGTGACCCTACAGAGAATCGAACTCTGATTTTATCCTTGAGAAGGATACGTCCTAACCGTTAGACGATAGGGCCATAAAACTAAATACTACCTTAAAATACCAAAATATGGAGCTTTTTACAAGCTCGGTTTTGGCTCCGCGAGGCAAGGCCTCGCGGAGCACCTACTTGACAAGGTTATACTTATATATTAGTATAGCCACTAAGTTGTTTTTAAATGTTTAACTAAATTTAAAAAGCCATGAAAAAAGCTTTGTTATTTTCGATGTTGTGTTTTGTTGTCAACGCGTTCGTGTTCGCCGATGTGGGAAAAGATCTTGCCAAAAATGTCAAAGAAACAACTACATCACCCGCGGCCATCGGGGATCCGGTAATTACTACTGCCCCGACCATCTTCAGCTTTCCGGCATTACCCATAATTCCGCCGAAGCCATGGATTGTGGCTACGCAATGCGAATACGGGCAGGGTACTATGACCGCCTTTTATTTCGACACAGAAGCCGAAGCAAGGACCTTCATGACGACCTGGTGCCAATCAAATGATACCGGGGGCTGTAATTGCAGCTTATATGTCTGGCTCTCATTGTATCCTTTGGTCCAATGGCAGGGCGCACTCCTGGTTGAATCAATGAATTGCAAGACAGAAATTATCGAAAGGGAATAGCCGCGAAGCCGGCTCCCCAAAAAAGCCCGACTCAGAAATGAGCCGGGTTTTCCTATGCTTCAGAATTAGATTTAAATTGACAAAATAGACTTTTGCCTGTAATCTGAAAATAAGTAAATGCTCAATTTTTTCTAGTATTCATCAAAAAAAGAATTACTATGAAAAACAAGAAGAAAAAAAAGAGCAGGGTTGACGGTCCTGTTAAGATTAATAATTTAGTTGTTGTAATAAACAACATTAGCGCTAAATTACACACCCCTTGTTACTCTCTTACATCTCATAACTGTAGAAGAAGTGCAACGATACAATACACAATTAAGGGATCTGATAATCCAATCTGTTGTTGTAATACTACTGGATGTGTAAAGAGGGCAAAAGCAGCCGTCGAGAATGTTAAAAAAAGGTACGCCCGATAATATTTATTGGAAGCGGCCTTTTTTGTTTGTCTCTGTCCAAAAGGGTGGAAATATTGTAAAATTGAGATATGCGAAATAGGGGATTCACATTAGTTGAAATGGTTGTGGTTTTTGGAATTATTGCCGTATTGGCCTCTGTCGTTTTCGTCGGGTTACACCAAACGAGAGGGAGGACTTATTACGGCCGAGCATTATCGGAATTCCAAACCATGTCTTTGGCTCTCGATTTATACCAAGAAGATAATGGAGGGTCATACCCAGCCGATGCGAACCGTGACGTGCCTCCGGGACTTGAGGAATACCTTGCTGGCGGGCAAAACGAAAATTGGCCGAATGCTCCATGGCCTGGGAGTGTATATGACTGGGATAATTGGCAAGATCCAGATGATCCTGACGTAAGAATTTACCAAATTAGTATTCGTTTCTGTCCATTGGGAGGTGCGATAAGCACATGTAATTTCCCCGATGAAGAATGGGCCGAGAATTTCGGAGTGAATAGTGCCGTTTATTATTGTCTCGAGGGAGCATGCCGAGCTCACCAATACGAGCCGATAGATTACCCAGCATATTGTGCAAATTGTGGGCAAGAATAATTTTTAATAAAATGATGAATGAATTAGGAACTTTATATATAGTAGCGACGCCAATAGGGAACTTGGAAGACATTACTCTCCGGGCTCTTCGGATTTTGAAAGAGGTGGATTATATTTTATGCGAAGATACTCGCACGACTCAGACCATCCTAAATAAATATGAAATAAAAACCAAGACGATGAGCTATCATGCGCACAGCACCGACGGGAAGGAGTTGGCGATAATCAACCTATTAAAAGCTGGCAAGAATTTGGCTCTCGTTTCTGATGCGGGCACTCCATGCATCTCTGACCCGGGAGTTATGCTCGTCGCAAATATTCGCAAAGAATTTGGATCCGACGCAAAGATTTCTCCGATCCCAGGGCCAAGTGCTCTCATCTCGGCACTATCTGCGAGTGGGATATCTTCGGCAGAATTTATCTTCTTGGGTTTTCTTCCTCACAAAAAAGGGCGTTTGAAAATATTTAAAGAAATAGCTGAATCCGACAAGGTTGTAGTTTTCTACGAATCGACTCACAGGATTATGAAGATGCTCGCTTCTCTCGAGACGGCTTGCCCCAAGCGCGAAGTAATGATCGCCAGGGAGATAACAAAAACATTTGAAGAATTCTTAAAAGGCACACCGAGCGAATTATTACAAATTTTGAATGAAAATAAGATCAAGCAAAAAGGGGAGTTCGTCGTGATTGTGCAGGTTGATTAGATAAGATATAATAAGGGGATGAGAAAAGAAAAAGCATTATTTATCATAGGTATATGGGTGGCAGTATTATCATTTTTGGGCTTTCCAGTTTTTTGGAAAAAGATATTATTTCTTCTTACTGGGATAGCTTTAATGTATTTAGCTTATTTGTTCTATCTAGAAGTTAAAGCTCGTTTAGTAAAGCATATTGAGCACAGTAAAACATTTGTAGATAATGTAGGGAATGATAACAAAAATGTTATTTAAATCTTCAAAGAAAAGGACAACCAAATTAATTTTCATAGCCCTCGCATTTGTAATATGCGGGGTAGTTGTTTATTATACTTTACCCCTGATCTCCTCGAGCAATAGCATCGAATACAATACTGAGCAGAAATTACTCGAAGAAAAAAAGAAAATTGAAGATAAAAAAGAAGTAATAGAAGAAACACCATCCGAGAGTCATAGTCAAAATTTGATCGACCAATACGCCTCGATCCCGATAAGCCACACAGCAACGCCGGCGAGCGTCAAGGCACTATATATGTCTGGCTGGGTAGCCGGGTCAGAAAACTTTCGTAATTCGCTTGTGAAGATTGTCGATGAGACAGAGCTTAACGCTGTGGTAATCGATATCAAGGATTCGACCGGCCGGCTCAGCTTTAGTATCGATGATGAAGAAATTATTAAAATTGGTAGTGCTGAAAATCGGATTAAAAATGTGCGGGCTCTGACCAATCTTCTCCACTCGAAAAATATTTACATCATCGGAAGAATTTCTGTTTTTCAAGATCCGTATCTGACCAAGGTCAAACCAGAATGGGCGGTGAAGAAAGTGAGCGATGGGGGAATATGGAAAGACCGAAAAGGTTTATCATTTCTCGATCCGACAAATAAAAACGTCCACGACTATGTCTTGTCTATTGCACTCCATTCCTATGCGCTCGGCTTCGATGAGATAAACCTCGACTATATACGATACCCTTCGGACGGAAATATAAAAGATATAAATTATAATCTGGCGAGTGGGGCGACGAGGTCAGATAATATCGAAAAGTTTTTTAAATATTTTAGTACAGAATTGAAGAAAGAAACGAATATCCCACTCTCTGGAGACTTATTTGGTTTAACGACAGAAGGCAAAGACGATATGGGTATCGGCCAAGTTTGGGAGAAAGCCTTGCCATATTTTGATTATTTGTGCCCAATGATTTATCCATCGCATTATCCGAGTGGTTATGGAGGGTATAGCAATCCATCTCTCTATCCTTATGAAGTTATCGACAAGGCCCTAAAAAGTGCCGTTGCTAAAACAACAGCCGTCGGAGAAGATACAGACAAAATTCGTCCGTGGTTGCAAGACTTCGATATGGGCGCGACGTATACGAAAGAGATGGTTAAGAAACAAATCCAAGCGACGTATGATAATGGACTCGATTCGTGGATGCTTTGGGACCCAAGCAACAAATACACCCCCTCAGCACTCCTACTTGAAACTTCAAACTAATTTTGTAATAATTAAAGTTTATGACATACCGAAGCAAAATTTTTAAAAAATTGGTTTATATCCTGGTGTCACTAATATCTATTAGTGCTATTTTGGGACTCGGTATTTATATCGGATATTCACATCGACCGGAAATAGATAAGGTGACTTCTCTCATAAATAAAACTCCCCAAGTGGAAACGACGGCTGACTTCAGCGCTTTCTGGAAGGCTTGGAATATTCTCAATGAGAAGTCCATTTACTCAAAAAGTGTCGGCGATCAGGACCGCGTCTGGGGGGCGATTTCAGGGCTATCGGCTTCGCTAGGGGATCCATACACGATATTCTTCCCACCAGAGGAGAATAAGGCCTTTAATGAAGAAATAGAGGGTGCCTTTAGTGGAATAGGGGCTGAAATAGGCAAGAAAGACGGCATTTTGACCGTTATCGCTCCGCTCAAAGATACTCCAGCTTGGAGTGCCGGATTAAAAGCTGGAGACAAAGTGATCAAGATTGACGAAACAATGACCAACGATTTGACTATTGACGGCGCGATAAAATTAATTCGTGGACCCGAGGGGACAAATGTGAAATTGACCATCCTTCGCGAAGGAGAAAATAAATCTCGCGAGATCGTAGTCACGAGAGCCAAGATAGAAGTTCCTACTTTGGATACCGAAGAAAGAGAAGATGGAATTTTCATTATCAGTCTGTATAGCTTCTCCGAAAATTCTGCCCGATTATTCCGAGATGCGCTTATTCAATTCGCGGATTCTGATTTAGATAAATTAATTATTGATTTGCGTGGCAACCCAGGCGGATATCTGACATCGGCGGTAAATATCGGTTCGTGGTTTATCGATGAAGGGGAGACGATTCTAATCGAAGATTATAAAGATGGGAGCAAGCCAAAGACATACAGGAGTCATGGACCTCGATTATTCAATGATGACCTCAAACTCGTCGTCCTTGTCGATGGTGGTTCGGCCTCGGCTTCAGAGATTCTGGCTGGAGCGCTCAAGGAGCACGGCGTTGCCAAATTAGTCGGTGAGACAACTTTTGGCAAAGGATCAGTTCAAGAATTAGTCGAGATTACGGAAGATACTTCTCTAAAAGTTACTATTGCAGATTGGCTGACACCGAAAGGAAATTCTATTTCGAAGAAGGGGATTGAGCCAGACGTGAAAGTGGAAATAACCGCGAAGGATATTGAAAACAAAAAAGATCCACAAATGGATAAAGCCGTCGAAATATTATTAAAAAAATAATTATTCTCCGCAAACCTTATCAATAAAAAAGTCCTCGGACGAGGGAGGACGAGGGGCCAGACATTTATACTTCTTAAGCTTTGCTACGAATTCTATTTAAATGAAAATAATTCTCTTAACAGACATACCAAAGATTGGTAATAAATATGATATCAAAGATTTCAAAGAGGGTTATGCCCAGAATGTTTTCTTGTCGAAGGGGTTAGCAGTTCTAGCGACTCCGGCTGAGCTTGCCAAGATTGAAGATGTCAAAAGAAAAAGGGAGCAAAAGAAAAAGGAAGAAATGCAATCTTTCATGGACCTAATCGCGACAGTTGGAGACAAGTCTGTGACAGTGAAAGCCAAGGCCAATGAGAAGGGTCACTTGTTCAAAGCCGTTGGTCCGCACGATGTTGTGAAAGCTATCAAAGAAATGGCCGGAGTAGAAATCGAAGAGAATTCTCTAGTCATGGAGCATATTAAAACTCTCGGCTCTCATAAAATAGTAATCAAAAAAGGGGACAAAAAAGGGGAGTGCGAGATTATAGTAGAAAGTAGCAAGTAGCAGGTAGTAAGCAAAAAATCTTCCGGTATTTATATCGGGAGATTTTTTTATATCTATTTCTAAAATATCTTATATTACCAAGCTAAATTTTTCCCATAGGTCCGACCTATGGGAAAGGGAAATTTGTTGTTTGACTTATGTATTTTTTGATGTAATATTGTAATTAAATTATTCTATTTTTTCTTTTAACCGCCAGGGGACGGGGGAACCGAAACTTGGTTAATATTAACTTAAAGACAGGAGGATGTCATGAAAATTTCAGTTGCGGATGTATTTAAGGGGGAATTATCATCTCTTTATGACCCAAACAGATCAACAAGCTTTGTTGTATCTCAGGATTGTTATAACCTTGACCCAGCGCAGGTTGAGTGGATACGTAGGGAAATTTCTGATTGGATTTCTCGTTTCGTTGAAGAAACAGGGTGTTTGATTGAAGAAGGTCCGAAATTTGAAATAAAATCAGACTCAATTGAGAACTATGTATTTAATATTAAAGTGATTGCTTATGGGGGTTTGGTCTTTATGCCTAATTCAGATCAGGAATTTGTCACGGGAATTTCTGGACAGCTTAAGAAATTATTAGCGACAAAAATGATGGAATTGGAAAGTTGGCCTATACCAGAACGACCGCGGGAAAACGCGTTGTTTGCCAATGGTTTTCAGTTTACAAAAAGAATAGTCGCAAGTAATTTTCTAGGGCGCAGGGATCATTATGAATGGACACCTGAAGATTTAGAGATTTGGAGGAATGAAAAGCATGTTATCCAAGCTGCGATAAATGAAATAATCTTTTATTTCTCGATAAGGTTACAGTCTATTTATCCATTATTAGAGATAAGTGATTATAGCCCCGAAACAGTATTTTTGTTGAACTTTGAGTGGACCGCTGATGCTGCTAATGGGTTTACAAAAATTGGATTTTTGATAGCAAAATATTTAAAAGAAATATTTCACAAATCCTATTGTGAGCTAAAAGATGTAAAATAAAAAAAATCCCGGTGTTGCTTAGGCAACACCGGGAGCTTTTTTATATAACGTGGACGATTTTTTTGACTGAAGATGATCTGTTGAAATTTACTTTTCGTTTTGTTCCGTATTTAACAGTACCTTCTTTTAAAGAGAAAAGGGTATGATCTTTACCGAGTGCTACATTTTTGCCTGGAAGAATTTTTGTTCCTCTTTGGCGGACGATGATTGATCCGGCTTTTGCCTTTTCACCAGCGTAAAGCTTCGTACCGAGATACTTTGGATTTGAGTCTGTTAAGTTTTTCGCCGAACCCCCGGCCTTCCTATGTGCCATAAAAAAATAAAGAGTAGTTTCTAGCTTTAAGACACTAGCAAACTACATTTGAATAATTTATAATTGAACGGTATGAGTATACCTGATTTATTCGATAAAATCAAGTCTGTCCGCGAGGGCAGGAGCAATCTGGGTGTTGACAAGGTCACCATTATGTTTCTTTGTATAATAGTTGGGGTGGGGCTTGCATCCTTTGGGCTTGGGCGTCTTTCTGTCGACAGCCAGTCTGATGAGTCTTCTGATATAACTATAACTTCAGGATCTGATAGTCCTATAGAAGATAAAGAGGCCCTAAACGGGGGATATACGGCCGATAGGCGATATGTAGCCTCTAAAAACGGGAAATTGTATTATGGCGCAAATTGTAGTGGCGCAAGTAGAATTAAAATTGAAAATCAAATTTGGTTTAGTACCAAAGAAGATGCAGAAAAATCTGGATTTACATTAGCATCATCTTGCCAGTAGGAATCCTAAAATCACACATGGGGGGAGTGGTCAAGGGCTATTTAGGGCCTTATTTCTTTCATTGTATAGTGTCGCACAATATATCTTTTGCGACATTGAGTTTTGATAAAAACTCATGTCGTAAAAGATTAGCCATATTTTGCAACATGAGATGTCGTAAAATATGGCTCTCCCTTCGTTCATGTATTAATATTTTCTTCTAAATAATTTTTTTATTTATTACTACTTCCCTTTATCTTCAGATACTTCCTATTTTTTAATTTTTCGGGCATTAGGCTCTTATCAGTATACTTCTCATATCCTTTACCATAATCTAGGTCCTTCATAAGCTTCGTGGGCGCATTACGTAAATTGAGCGGTATTGGTAGGTTCCCATACCTTAAAACGTCTTCTTGAGCCATTCTGAAGGCCTCATAAGCACTTCTATCTTTCTTGGCTTGCGCCAAATATACTGCTCCATGAGAAAGATTTATTCCGCACTCTGGATATCCGATCATCTCTACTGCTCGGAAAACATCATTGGCAACGACGAGTGCTGTCGGTTGTGCTAGTCCGATATCTTCACTAGCAAAAATTACCATCCTTCGTGCAATAAATTTTGGGTCTTCGCCGGCCTCTATCATCCTTGACAGGTAATATAAAGTGGGGTCTGGTTGTGAGGCCCTCATACTCTTAATGAAGGCGCTAATCAAATTGTAGTGTTCGTCTCCCCTCTTATCGTAGCGCAAAAATTTTGACTGCAAAGTATTTTTTAAATTTTCTAAATTTATTTCTTTGTAGAGAGACAAAGTATTTTCTATCATCGCGATTGCTTGGCGAGCATCTCCAGCGGACATCGAGATGAGCCAATCGAGTTCATCTTTCTTTAATTTGTGGCCAGTCCTTTTGATGATTTTTTTCATATCATCGGCGCTGAATTCATCCAAGACGAAAACTCGGCAACGTGAAAGTAGCGCAGGTATTACTTCGAAGCTCGGATTCTCAGTCGTTGCTCCAATCAATATCAGACGTCCGCTTTCTACGTGTGGAAGAAGAAAATCTTGCTGAGCTTTATTGAAGCGATGTATTTCATCCAAGAATAAAATTTTTGGCCCCAAGAGTTCCCCGCTTCCTTTTATTCCAGTATCGAGAATCTGACGAATATCATCTTTCCCAGCCGAGACGGCCGAAAACTCATGGTAATCGGCATTTAAGGCCTTGGCGTAGATTCTAGCCAGTGTAGTTTTACCAACTCCGGGTGGCCCCCAGAGGATAAAGGAAAAAACATGCTTTTTGTTTATAGCGATAGATAATGGCTTATTGGGCCCAACCAAATGTTCTTGGCCGATAAATTCGGTTAGTTTTTTGGGTCGTATTTTTGAAGCTAAGGGTTCCATCTGATTATTATAACAACAAAGGAGAAGCATACACAAATATACACGAATATATTTGTGTAGTGTTCGAGTGCCGTTGTTATATCGTACTCGATATAGTTTTAAAATTTAAAATTCCATCTACAAATTCGCGGGAGTTTGAGACCCGTTGGACTTTGAATTGTCCACCTAGGCGGTTATTTGCCTTCATCCAATTATAAAATGTTTTTTCTGGTACGGCATGGATTAATGGTAAATCCAAAACGACGTCGTTTATCCTCCTATCGGCGTAATCATTATTTTCTTTGATTAAGTTTTTGTCTAGAATTTCAGAAAAAGTTTTTAAATCGGTTGGTTTTACTTTAAATTCGATAATCCATTCATGGCGTCCGCGCCCATTTTTATCTGGCTGACTGGCAGACATCGTAAAATTTTCAACTTGTGAATTTGTCTCGTGACAAGTCTTCTCCATGGCATTCTCGACATTTTCTACTGTGACTTCTTCGTCATACAAATTTAGAAATTGTTTTGTCCTTCCGGTAATTTTTATTCGATGCGGAGAAAGAGACGTGAACATAATAGTATCCCCAATAACATATCTCCACAGACCTCCATTTGTAGATATGACCAAAACATAATTTTCATCGATTTTTACATCAGCTATGGTGACGGCATTCATTACTCCTTTATTATAAGAAGTTAGTGGAATAAATTCATAAAAGACTCCATAATCCAACATCAACCTCATTTGATTTTCTTTTGTTAAATCATCTTGAATAGCAAAATATCCCTCTGAGGCATTATAACTTTCCATAAATTTAAAATCTTTTCTTCCTTTAAATAATTCTTTAAAAAGATTACGATAAGGTTTAAAAGATATTCCTCCGTGGATAAATAATTCAAGATTAGGCCAGACTTCGAATATTGATTTTTTACCTGTTTTCTCTAAAACTTTTTTTATAAATACCGCTGTCCACATCGGCACCCCAGCAATAGCAGTGATATTTTCTTTAATAGAGATTTCACTTATTTCTTCTACTTTTCTTTCCCAACCATCCTTCAAAGCAATCTCAGGCCCCGGAAAACGAAATAATTGAGCCGTAATTGGTAATTTTTTGGCGGCGATAGCTGAGATATCACCGGTTTCTACGTCTGGGTTTTCTTTATATGGGTGGAAGGTTCCGCAAAAATAGAGAATTTTACCAGAGAAGAGTTTTGATTTTGGGTTACTTTTTAAATAAAAAGCTAAAGCATCCTTACCTCCTTTAAAGTGACATCTTTTTAAAACACTAGAAGTAACTGGAATATATTTACTTTCTCCAGTCGTCGCTGAAGATTTTGCAAAGTATTTCGTTTTACCCGGCCAGAGAATATTACTTTCGCCATCGAGCATATCTTTAATATCATCTTTTAAGTCTACATAATGAGAAATTGGAACTTGTTTCTGAAAATCTTTTACTGAGCGAATTTTTAAGAAATTATGTTTTTTGCCAAAGCGAGTATTCTGGGCATTGAGAATAAGCCAAAAGAGCATGGACTTCTGCACAAGCCCCGCTTTCTTGTCGTGTTCATCCAACTGTTCTGTCCGAATAGTTATAAATTCACGAAATATATAAGACAGTGAATCTTTAAACATTAATTATAGCTTTTCAATTTCTAGGTCAATAGTGCTCATATCTTCATCCAGAGTATCTTCAAGGTTGATATTGCCTAGGTTCTCGGTTATATCTTTGGTCGTGTCGGATTTTATAGAATTATTTAATTCAACGACTGATTGTTCAGAAATTTCTCCAGCCCGTTTATTCATTTTTAATGCAGAGACAGTGATAAAGACAAGGACTGCAATTGCTATTATGGCGATAACTACGTTTACTATTTTTTTATTCTTTTCCATAGATTTTTAGTTATTAGTTGTAGTTGTATTATCTTCGACCTCATCTTTTACTTCTTCTTCCGCATCATCATCTATCTTTGGAATTTTTGCTAGAGCGACGGCTGTATTTTGGACTGCTTGATGAGCAAGTTTGATCGTCGATCGGACGGCTTTTATATCATTACCTAATAGGTCTCGAACTCTCTTCATTTCTGTTCTCAAAGTAGCTTCGTCGGTAACATTTATCTCATAGACCTTCAACACCTGAGCTGAAATAGCATCTCTTGCTATAGTCATAGCTTGATTGGCCCTCCCGGCTTCAATCTTAACAGAAGCGATATCGAGCCCTCTTGATTCAGCCTTGCTGATTCGGGATTCGACGCTGACCAAGACATTTTCTATTTGAGTTATTTTTTCGGCGAAGGATGCAGTTAATTTAGCATTTAAGTCATTTAGATTATTCACTATGCCTTCGGTAATAACTTTTTTATTCTCATCTTTTATTTTTTTAATTTCTTCTTTTAGATCTGCTCTCATTGATGTTATCTTTGTTTTAATCTCTTCCTGATTGTTTTTTACTTCTACTCGGAATTCTTCACGCTCTTGTTTAGTGGCTTCGATCATGGCCTCGAATCGGGCCTTGACTTCTTCCCTATTTTGTTGTGATTCCTCTTTTAATCCCTCGATCTCCTTTTTTCCTTCCTCTTTTCTTAATTCTGCTTGTTCTCTTGTCTTTTCTCTTAATTTCTCTGTTTCCTCTTTATTATTTTTAATTAAACTTTTAACAGAATCTTTCTCCTCTACATCACCTGTAGTAGACTCTTCTGCATAGGAAACAGTCCCTAACATTAATGATAATATTATAATAATAAATGACGCACTAAATTTTAATTTGTTTCTCATATATATAATTGTATATTATCTGAATTATAAATCAAACTCAAAAAATCCCTTAGGACAAGGGATTTTTGGGATGAAATTTTAATAGCAATTATTTATAGCCTTCCCTTCTTCGAGAGTGGCGATAATATTTTTGACAGCAATTTCAGCCATCATGTCGCGGGCCGATTGGCGAGCTGAGGCGATGTGCGGAGTGATGATGACGTCTGGTAATTTTGTCAGACCGTGAGTCAACTTTGGTTCAAATTCAAAAACATCAAGTGCTGCTCCCCTAATGATATTATTTTTGAGAGCGTAGACCAGAGCTTCCTCATCGACGACGGGTCCGCGAGAAGTATTTATCAAGAAAGCGGTCTCTTTCATCATCGACAAAGTTTCTTTGTTTATGAGATGGTGAGTCGTCGGAAGAAGTGGCACATGGAGAGAGATGATATCAGCCTCACGAAAAATTTCTTCTGTCTCTTTTCTAATTACTCCATCAATATTTTCTAAATCAGTATTTCTTTTTATATCACTATAAATTACATTAGACGAGAAGCCATAATGTAGCATTTTCGCCACTTCTGTTCCTATCTGACCCGCTCCTATAAGTCCGATGGTCTTGCCTCGTAGATCTGTGCCGATAAATAAATCAGGATCCCAGCCTTTATATTTACCCTTTCTCATGAATTCATCCCCCTCTACCAAGCGAGTCGTGAGAGCGAGCATTAGAGCTACGGTGTGCTCAGCGACAGCTACTGATGAAGTCCCTGGAGTATTCGAGACATAAATATTTCTCTTTTTGGCTTCTTCTATATCTATATTATTAAAACCAACAGAATAATTAGCGAAAATTTTGGCCGTCGGACAAGCGTCGAAAACCTCTTTGTCGATGTGGTCTGTCAAGAATGAGATCACTCCAGCGTAGGGCTTCTTCCCGAGGGCTTTCATTAGTTCTTTTTTGGTTGGAGGATTTTTCGAAGTTCCCATATCAAAAGGAATTCCTTTCTCTCTCAATATTTTTAATCCCACCTCTGGAATTTTTCTTGTTATGTAAATTATTTTATCTTGCATAAAAATTTTATTATCCAATAATAACCGTACTTGCGTATTTTTCGGCGACCAAAGCAATTTTTTCCATCATCGATACCGCTTCTATCGGGTGAGCACCTTTTGCTGATTCTTCCGAAAGCATTACAGCATTGGCACCATCAAGTATTGCATAGGCGACATCGGATACTTCAGCCCGAGTAGGAGTAGGACTTTCTACCATTGAGAGAAGCATTTGAGTGGCTACTATTACCATCTTCCCGGCATCGTTACATTTTTGGATAATGTCATGTTGAATAAACGGAATCTCCTCAAGTGGAAATTCATTACCCAAATCCCCTCTTGCTACCATTATTGCATCGGATTCTTTTATAATTTCATCAATATTTTGATAAGCGATTTGTCTTTCTACTTTAGAAATAACTTTTTGGTTCCCTCCTTTTTCTTTTATCAAATTTTTTAATTCGATTACATCTTGTGCGCTTCCGACAAAAGAGAGTGCGATGTATTCGACTTTTTGTTCTATTCCAAATGACAAATCTTTTTTATCTTTCTCGGTTATGACATCTTCTCCTTCTTTACCTCCAAAATGATGCTCTTGACCCTCTTGGACTCTAGGTCCGGAGAGGTCTTGAATAATAGGAATTATTAAATTATTTTCTTGAGCAGATTCACGAATGTCTTTGATTATTTTGGAATGCCACTCATTCTCTCCCCAAGAGAAATTTAACCGAAACATATTTACATGATGCTTAATCATATCGGCGATAATTTCCTTGCTATCGCTTTTAGGTCCGACGGTGGCTATTATTTTGGTTTTTGATTCTTGCATAATTTAAATGTTATGTGTTACGCGTTGTGCACTACGCGCTTGTTATTTTAATAATTCTATCATATTTCACGTTTCTTTCTTTTGGCCCTAACGCTCCGGCCTTGATACCAAAACAGTGAAATGCGCAAACGAGATCCCCAATGAAATCATCCATTGTTTCTCCGCTTCGGTGACTGACTATGCAATCAATATCATTGTCACGAGCAAGCTTCATTGTATCGAGCATTTCACTCAATGTTCCAATTTGGTTTGGTTTGATCAAGATGCCGTTCATGCTTTTCTTTTCGATAGCAATTTTTAACCTATTGATATTTGTCACTGTGAGGTCATCTCCGATTATTTTTATATTAGGAATTTTTGAGTGCATTTTTGCGAACCCTTCGAAATCTTCTTCATCGAGAGGGTCTTCTATAGAAATCATTAGGAAATCGGTGCAGATTTTCTCATAAAGATTTATCATCTCATCTCGAGTCCAATCTTTACCCATGAATTTGTAAATTCCATTTTCATGATCATAGAAAGAGCTGGCGGCGACATCGAGAGCGAATTTGACCTTATCTCGATAGCCCAATTCATCGACAACTTTTTTCATGAGATTTAATGGCACCATAATATCTTCTACATCAAGAGCAACTCCGCCTTCATCTCCTTTGGTGATGGCGCCAAATTCATTTTCTAATTCGACATCTAATCTATTCTGTATATTTTTACTGATCTCGACACTTTCGGCTGAGGTCAGAACTTGAGGAACGATATGATATTCTTGAAACGCCAAATGTGATTTTGCGTGCTTACCGCCATTGATAAGGTTGAAATATAAAAATGGTTCGTGGCGTGAGGGCGCAATTTCGGCGAGGGTTCTTAAATATTCATAAACTTCCATACCCATAACTTGGGCAGCTGTTTTGACGCAAGCGATACTGACACCGATCATGCTGTTTCCTCCGAGGTTTGTTTTCTGAGTTGTTCCATCGAGCTTCAACATCGTGTCATCTATTTGTTTTTGGGAAGTCACAGCCATTCCTAGAAGCGCTGGTTTTATAATACTTTCGATTTTGTTTATCGCAAGACTCACTCCACTTTTACCTCCTTCCCCATCGCGAAGTTCACAGGCCTCATACTTGCCAGTACTAGCCCCAGATGGGACCTCGAAGCTTCCAGAAATTTCTCCTGCAAAAACAGTAACTTTTAATGTTGGGTTTCCCCGAGAATCTAAAATTTGCTCTGCTTTTATATCCGTAATTTTTTTATCCATATGCCTCTATTATATACTTTTAGGTGTTATTTTCCAATAAACCCCACAGATATAATCTATGGGGTTTATTCATTACTTCTTTTTCTTTGGTTTCTTTACCTCCTTTCTGTGTCCGTCTCCTTTTGCCATATATTTTAATGCGGAACAAATTATATTATTTATTGTATTTTTTAGAATATAATTTGTGAAGCATTTTATTAGTAATAGTCATATTATAAACTATTTTCAAAAATTTGAAAATCAATTATAATAGGACTTGTCCCGTACGAAGTCATATATGTGCTACGGGAGATGAAGGTTTTATTAAAATTATGGTCGTTTTTTGATTTAATATATTAATTTATGTTGGTCTTGTAATCAAGACAACTTTGTATGGGATGGACGATGAAGATATAGAAAATAAATATGGTTCAGATGGAGAAGAACCAAAAACAAAAAAAGAGCCAATTTGCCCACGTTGTGGACTTCGCTCTTATGACGATGTCTGCCAGAGTTGCGGGACTCCTATCATAGACAAGAAAGACGATGAAGAAGAGGACTATGACTGGCGCGAAAAGCACCGCTAAATATATGGAAGTCGGACTTCCATATATTTAACTATTATATAAATAGTCTGGCGACTCGAATTTCTTCGAAGGAGAGTTTTACTCCTTCTCTATCAAGGATTGATTTAATAGGGCTTAATTTACCCTTGCTATCCCCCTTTAGTTTGCTATTGGCTTTTTTGACGGCATTGATAATCTCCTGCTTAGGCCTCAAGTGAGTTATGATTGTCTCGGGGTATTCTTTAATTATATCTTCGACGTGGGAGAGGATGGTTCCAAAAACCAGATTTCTTTCTTTGGCAATTTCTTTTATTGACTTCCCTTCTTC
>Ga0172379_10006262_pt1 | contig 16034 bp, 20 predicted proteins | sample GrowelOW334metaG_FD_119756 | JGI IMG/M metagenome (GOLD analysis project Ga0172379, IMG submission 119756) | Groundwater microbial communities from an aquifer near a municipal landfill in Southern Ontario, Canada - Groundwater well OW334 metaG | ecosystem: Environmental > Aquatic > Deep... | reverse complement strand
CGCTCCGTCGCCAGCGAGCTACGCTGGACGCGTATCTCGACTACTACAACAACGATAGGGTACACTTAGGAATACAGATGAAGACACCCGCTGAGATGTTGCAAAGGTCTTGAGTTTTATACGTATCAGTGTTGCATTCTAAAACCCTGTACGGTATACTGTTGATTAGACATTACCAGAGACAGTAGCTGTGGAAACACTTAATTCGCTACCGAGGATGTAAATAAACATTTCATTCATGTAAGTCTTTGGTAGTGCGAGAATCAAAGACTTTTTGTTTTGCAACAAGTATCTTTTTCTCTCATTACCAGTACGTTGACAATTTGGTCAGAGAAAACAATCATAGAAAGGATTTTTATGGCAATTACCCGCGATAAAAAGAAAGCTTTGGTTGCTGAAATGAGCGAAGCCATCGCCGGCGCTAAGATGACTGTCTACGCACAGTATCAAGGCCTCAGTGTGGCTGACATTCAAGAACTTCGAAACGCTGCCCGCGCTGCTGGCGTCACTATCACGGTTATCAAAAACCGTCTGGTGCGCGTCGCTGTTGAATCTATCGACACCTACAAAAATGTCGATACTTCAGCACTTACCGGACAGCTCCTCTATGCAATTAGCACTGAGGACGAAGTCGCACCTGCACAAGTCCTAAACGACTTTGCAAAAACTCACCCAGCACTTCAATTCGTTGGAGCGTTTTCGGGTGAAGGTGCAAACCTTGACGCAAACGACGTGAAAGCACTCGCTGGACTACCCAGCAAAGACCAGCTTATTGGCCAGGTCGTTGCCCAGCTGCTTTCACCAGTTCACGACGTTACAAACGCCCTTTCAGGCAACCTTCATGCGCTACTCGATGGCGTAGAAGCCAAAGCTACATCATAGTTTCGTATCGTCGCCCTGCCAGACAGCTAGCTGTCTGCGCTGGCGACTTGCGAGTGTATCGCTGCGTTACAAGCTGCAATGCTCGCGTCACTGTATTTCATATACAGCTCGCTGCGCGTTTCACTTGTGCCTTGCGCTACACCCGCCTACGAACCTATGAATAAAGTGTTAATAGAATATAAAAGGAGGCTATCATGGCTGATGTAAAGAAACTCGCAGAAAGCTTAGTAAAGCTTACTGTTTTGGAAGTAAACGAACTGAAAAATGTTCTTAAAGATGAATATGGTATCGAACCTGCTGCTGCCGCTGTTGCTGTAGCTGGTCCAGCTGCTAGCGGTGACGCTGGTGCTGGCGCAGAAGACGAAAAGTCTGAATTCACCGTGACTCTTGCAGCCGCTGGTGACCAGAAAGTCGCTGTTATCAAGGCTGTTAAAGAGATCACCGGTCTCGGCCTTGGTGAAGCAAAAGCTATCGTTGACGGTGCTCCTGCACCTGTTAAAGAAAAAGTGTCAAAAGATGACGCTGAAGCTGCTAAGAAAATGCTTGAAGAAGCTGGCGCAACCGTCGAACTTAGCTAATTTCCACTCTGACCAATCGTCGTTAGTACCTCAAAGAGCTGCCCTTATCGGTAGCTCTTTTTGTGTGAGTGATAAAAATGACAACAATTATTTTGATACCTCTGTTTTTGTTGTGGAAAAATTTATTTGGGTATAGGTCATAGCCTAGGCTATAATGAACCCATGTCTAAAACCAGAAGCGGTTTCACTATTGTCGAACTCCTTATTGTCATTGTGGTGATTGGAGTTCTCGCTGCGATTACGGTCGTTGCCTACGATGGTATTCAAACACGAGCAAAAAACACCAAGACAGTTAATGCCGCGGTTTCATGGATAAAGGCTTTCAAGCTTTACAATGCAGATAAAGGCTCGTGGCCGACTACGTATTCGTGCCTAGGCGATACAACAACCTATGTCGGTAATAATGGCCAATGCTGGGATAACATTGCCTGGGTAGTGAAACCGACGTTTCTTACTATGATGCAGCCATACATGTCGAGCTATCCCGAGCCAGATACTACCGATATCTGGGCAGGGTCAGTGAACAGTCCTCGGCGGGGACTTATGTTCAATACCGATAATGCCACCTACTGGCAGATATGGGTGTTTCAGCTTGGCGCTAGCTGTCCTAATGTAGGCTTAACACTAACTTCACAAAACGCATATGGCCCGGGTCGCTATTGCATTTACAACGTCAACTCTTAAACTAAGGTTATCTATACGGATATTGGTGGGCCTGGATAACGGCTTTGTTACTCGCATCATCACGTTCTAATAGTCTATGGATAGTCTGGTGGCCTACCACTCTTGACACATTCCCAAGAGGTTGGTATATATAGGGGTAGTATTACACAAAAATAGACAAAGGAAATGCGAGAACTATGTCTGAATTACCAGAAAAACAAGTCAAACGACTTAAAACCCTTATTCAGGATGCCGAAACAAACCTAGCAGCCGCTAAAGAACTCCTGATTAGTATCATCGGTGACGATGGCAACGTCGTGACCCCACGTAGCAGCACCGAAGAGGTGAGTGGAAAAGTAGTCGAAGGTGTCTTTGATGGCCAGAAAATGGCCGGTCCTGATGGCAAAGAGTACCCTGTGCCAGCCAACTACGCCAGCAAGTCGAAACTAGTCGAAGGCGACATCCTAAAGCTGACGATTGCCGACGACGGTGGCTTTATCTACAAGCAAATTGGCCCAATCGACCGCAAACAGATCATCGGTACGCTCGTTCAACACGACGGCGCTTACTATGTCGAGGCTAACGGCAAAGAATACCGTATTCTTCTGGCCAGCGTGACATACTTCCGTCTAGAGATCGGTGACCAAGTCACGATCATCATTCCGACCGAAAACCCCGACGCTACCTGGGCAGCTGTCGAAGCCGCACTATAGTATATACTACATACATGCGACCATTATCTTTGAAGCGTGCTTTTGTATATCATATCCTTCTTCTTTGCGTTGGACCGATCTTGGTAATCATTGCAAGCTTACTCGGCGTAGGTATTTTTGATGGGCTAGGGGGCCATAGTTCTGAGTTTGCTGGATTGCTATCATTTGGCCTGTTGCTACTCGTCGCTATGCCTGTGCTTATTGTCATCTTAGGCGTCGTCCTAGCCGTCAACCACCGTAAACAAAGTACTCGGTGGGTATGGCTCCCTGTTAGTACTTTTATTTTCTCACTCATCGTATTCTTCCTAGCTATTCAACTAAACCCAGTGCTGTCAGATTATAGTGACTGTCAATTAGCCCATGAAGATAATCCTGTTAAGTGCGGATTCTAAAGAAGCAGCACCGTTACATGGGTATTCGCTTCGCGACAGCACTACGCACGAGTGTGACGTAATATAAAACCACAACACAAAAATACGCCAATAAGCGTACAATAGGGACAGAACAAGGGTAGTGAGGGAAACAAACACGTGAGTACAGCATTATATAGAAAATATCGTAGCAAATCGCTCGATGAGATTGTCGGTCAATCTCATATTACCAATGTCCTGAAGCAGTCAATTGCTCAGGGGCGAGTGGCACACGCCTACTTGCTAACAGGGCCGCGCGGCGTCGGTAAGACATCGATCGCCCGAATCTTGGCACATGAGATTAATAAATTGCCCTACAGCGACGATTCGCGGCATCTTGATATCATTGAAATTGACGCCGCTAGTAATAATGGCGTCGAAGATGTGCGTGATCTGCGCGAAAAGGTGCAGCTGGCACCCGTTTCGGCCGAAAAGAAGGTCTACATCATCGACGAGGTGCATATGCTCAGCAAGCCGGCCTTCAATGCGCTCCTAAAAACCCTCGAGGAGCCGCCGGAACACGTCGTCTTCATCTTGGCGACTACCGATGCCGAGAAACTGCCAGCCACCATCGTCAGCCGTACCCAACAATTCGGCTTTCGCGCCATCACCCCAGCTGATGCCGCGGCCCACCTTAAAAAGATTGCCAAAAAAGAACACATCAAGATCGACGGCGAAGCCTTGGAACTGATCGCCCAGCGCGGACAGGGCAGTTTCCGTGACAGCATTGGCTTACTCGACCAACTAGCCAGTTTGGCAGACGAAAAGACCGGCATTACCCATGAACTCGTCGAACAAGCACTCGGACTCGCCCCAGCGACGATCATCGCCAGACTCCTGGAGGGCTACCAGACTCACAGTATCGAGACAATCGTCGCAACACTGGACGAAAGTGAGTCGCTTGGCATCCAAGCTTCGACGCTCACTAGCCAGCTGATTGATGCCATCCGTACGTCCATCGCCACCAAACCCGAATTTTTACCACTGCTCGACCAATTGGTTGAGGTCGTGCGCTCATCGCAACCGGCCATCAAGCTACTAACTGTTCTGGCCGCCGGCGCTCAGTCTAAGCCAAAAACCGCCGCCCTAGCCGTGGCGTCACCAGTCGTTATCGAAGCGCCCATACCGGCGCTCGCAAAAATGGCCACTCAGAAAAAGCCAAAAGACCCGGTCGTAAAAGCCCCCACTAGCACCACCGATGCCCGCATTGCACTAAAAGATTTTGACTGGCAAGCTCTGGTTGAGCACACCAAGAAACACTACGTCGCCATCTATAGCGTGCTCTCAAAATGTAGCCACGATATCGACGAACATGGGCTCACAATTTACACTGTCAATAACTTTTATAAGAAAAAGCTCGATGATACAAAATATCGTCCTCTGATAGCTCAGTCTCTCGAAGCACTTGGCTACAATGACATAGTTATCAACACCGTTCCCACAGGCTCTCCACTGAAGGATGAGCAAGCCGCCAAAGTAGCTGCTATTATGGGTGGAGGAGAAGAGGTAGTAGTCGAAAGCGATGGCAAATAGTAAGGAAGTCCCGGCGGGAAAGATCCCCCCACAAAATCTTGATGCAGAAATGAGCCTACTGGGCGCTGTTCTTATTGATGAGGAAGTGCTGGCGGATATTTCCGAACACGTCACCCCGAAAGACTTCTACGACAAACGCCACGGCACCGTCTTTGGGGCGATGATGCGCCTCTACGAGAAACATCGACCCGTCGACCTGCTGACGCTCACCGAAGAGATGAAGCGCAAGAAAGAGCTGGAACTGGTAGGTGGTTCGGCGTATCTGACAGAACTCACCACCTATGTGCCTACCGCCGCGCATGCCGAAGCCTACGCCGAGCTCGTCGCCCAAAAAGCAGTCCGACGCCGCCTGATAAAAGCCAGCGCCGAAATATCTGAGCTGGGCTTCGATGAAGACACCACGACCCAGGAACTGCTGGAAAAAGCCGAAGCCGAGCTTTTTAGCGTCAGCGATCAATCACTCAAACAAGATCTGGCCAGCCTGGAAAGCATCCTGACGGAGAGCTTCGACCGCATGGAAGAGCTCCACCGCAACAAGGGCGCTCTGCGTGGTGTTCGCACCGGCTACCGCGATCTCGACAATATGACGGCAGGACTGCAACGAAGCGACCTTATCATCTTGGCCGCCCGTCCAGCGATGGGTAAGACCACATTGGTGACAAACCTGGCTTACAATGTCGCCACCATTGCCAAACAACCAGTCCTTTTCTTTAGCCTCGAGATGAGCAAAGAACAGCTGGTCGACCGTATGCTCGCCGACGCATCTGGTGTCGATGCCTGGAATATTCGTACTGGTAACCTGAGTGACCAGGACTTTAGTAAGCTGTCTGAAGCGATGGGTGAGATGGCCGAAGCGCCGATATATATTGATGACACACCAGGTCTGTCGGTACTTGAAATGCGCACCAAAGCCCGCCGCGCGTCGCACGAAGCGCCGCTCGGGCTGATTATCGTCGACTACTTGCAGCTGATGCAGGCGAGTGGCAGGAGTGACGGCAACCGTGTCCAGGAAGTCAGTGAGATCTCGCGTGGTCTCAAGCTGATCGCTAGGGAGCTCAACGTGCCGGTGATTGGCCTGAGCCAGCTGAGCCGTTCGGTTGAAAGCCGTAATCCGCAGATTCCACAGCTTGCCGACCTGCGTGAATCGGGAAGCATCGAGCAAGACGCCGACATTGTTATGTTTATTTACCGCGAGAAGTACTATAACCCAGATACTGATCGTGATAACATCACCGACCTGATCATCGCCAAACACCGTAACGGCCCGACAGGTAAGGTAGAACTCTTCTTCCACCCTGAACGACTGCGCTTTATGTCACTCGACAAGCGCCACGACGAATAGTGTTCATGGTATAACCACACTAGTGTGGATGTAACACTTCCTCGTTCGGTATATTCGAGCAAGCTTGGATATACTCTCACTTCGTCGTGTTATAATGAGTCAATACATGGCCGCTCTACACGTCTCTGATCTATTCATCTATCGCTGGCGCTATACGCTCGGGTATATCGCGGTTGGCATCGCTTGCGTCGTCCTGCTTCTTGTTGCCGCATTATATATTCCTGGTGGACTCAACCAGCGCGAAATTGACGCCGTTGCGTCGACAAATGCGCTATCGCTCAAGCAATTCTCGCCCGAGATGGTCGTAAATCTACCGTATTACCTGGTGCAAAAGGGTAGTCTGTTTTTACTAGGACTCAGTGAGCTCTCGATCAAACTGCCGACCATTATCTTTGGATTTATGTCGGTCGTCGGCCTCGTTCTTCTGCTCAAGATATGGTTCAAATCAAATGTTGCCATTTTAGCGGCGCTCATTGGCCTTACGGCGGGACCATTTTTGCTAGCAGCCCAATCTGGTACTCCTGATATCCTTTATATCTTCTGGCCCGTCTGGCTGCTTTATTTTACGGCCATGATCTCCCGACGTGCGGCTCCGCGGTTACTCTGGAAAATCCTGTTCTTCGTATTTGCCGTTTTCAGCCTCTACACACCACTGAGTGCCTACGTGTTGGTTGCACTCGCAAGTGCGGTACTGCTCCACCCTCATCTCCGACACCTTACAAAGCAGCTGTCCAGGTTATTCATCACAACGGCCGTCGTGATTGCCAGCCTCATCGGTATTCCATTGCTCTACAGTGTAATCGTCCAACCGTCGCTACTACTGACGTTACTAGGTATTCCATCGTCGCTTGATCTATCACTAAGCGCCTATCAATTATTCACGCAGTATATCAACGTACTACGACCGACCAATGGCATCATTATGACGCCAGTGTACGAAGCCGCCTCGCTACTACTCGTAGGGCTCGGGATGTACCGCATCCTTACGGCCAAGTATACGGCGCGAAGTTACGTGCTGAGTGCTTGGCTACTACTTCTGCTGCCGATCCTTATTCTTAACCCCCAGATGGTCAATGTTACTTTTGTGCCGTTCCTGCTTCTAACAGGTTACGGCATTGATTTCTTGATCCGCTATTGGTATCGATTGTTCCCGCGCAATCCTTACGCGCGCGTGGTTGGACTTATCCCGATCATGATCTTTATTACCTCCCTCGTGCTATCGGGCATCGATAGGTTCGTCTACGGCTATCTATACAATCCGTCCGGCTCTCAGCTGTCGTCAAACGATCTGTCACTACTCAAAAATGAGCTGCCACACCACAAAAACAGCACCCTAACACTCGTCGTCTCAAACAAAGAAAAGGCCTTTTACGAAGCAGCCAAACGCTTCAACCCCAACTGGCGAATCCAATATATCGTGACCGACACCAGCCTGCTTCATGCCGGCACTATTATTGCTAGCCACGACGCTCCGTCCAAGCCAACGCTCATCCTAACGACCGTGGTGACGAGTGCTTCACGCAGCAACGCTGATCGCTTCTACGTCTACAAAAAAACGCAAGATTAGCGTATAGTAGAAACAGTAAACACGGAGGAATAACTGATATGGCTTTTGACCAAGTAAAAATGTTGAATGATCTTAGAAAAGCGCAAAAAGATCTCAAAAAGCAAAAAGTCGTGGTAGCGGCTGGTGGGGAAGACGACGATCCAGCGGTTGAAATTACGATTAATGGTGAGTTGAAGATCGAGAACGTCAAAATCAACCCTGACTACGTCGACCTAGAGGATATCGAAGAGCTGGAAGGCTGGATCGAGTCTGCTGTGCGTGATGGTATGGCCAAAGCACAGGAAATTGCTGCAGAGAAAATGAAGCCCCTGATGGGTGGCCTCGGTAACCTTGGTCTTTAAAGGAATCTCTTGGCGCGTCAACTTCTCCCCTCGGCTCTCCTCGATGCTATCGATGAGCTCGGCAAACTGCCGGGCGTAGGTGCCCGTACTGCCGAGCGCTACGCGTATTTCCTATTGAAATCTAACGCCAAGACAAGCAGTGACCTCGCACGGGTACTGAGCACGCTGCACGACAGCATAAAGACCTGTCCGGTTACTTTTGCGCTCATCTCGAGCGACCAAGACATCTCACCGCTCTACGCCGATAGTGATCGCAACAAACAGCTTGTGGCGGTTGTCGAAGAACCCCTCGACATCGTCGCTTTAGAGCGAACTGGCCAGTTCAGCGGCACTTACCACGTGCTCGGCGGAGCGATTTCGCCAATCGACGGCATTGGGCCAGAACAGCTACATATTCCTGAACTCCTGGAGCGCATCAAGACCGACAACGTCGAAGAAATAATCATTGCCACCAATGCTAGCGTAGAGGGTGAATCGACAGCCCTGTTCTTGCAGCGGCACGTGCAAGATGCCGGACTCGACGTCAAAATGACTCGTCTGGCCCGCGGTATTCCAGTGGGCGTTGATTTGGAATATGCCGATCAAATTACCCTTGGCCACGCGCTAGACGGTCGCCGCACGCTATAGTATAATTCGCTCTATAGCATAAGCAGAAAAGGAACACCCAAGTGGACCCATACAACCAACCGCAGCCATCAAATACTGACCCAGCGCAACCACCAACCGTACTTCCTCCCGAACCTCTCCAGAACCAACCACTTGCTCCCGCACCTACGGGTGTACCCCCGCAGGCTCCAAGCGGCGAAGACCCTGGGAAAGGGCTGGCGATCGCCGGAGTTGTTCTAGCTTTCTTTTTCAGCTTACTCGGATTAATTCTCTCGTTTGTTGCCAAGAAAAAGTCAAAAGCTGCCGGCTTTAACAACACGCTGGCTACTATTGGCATCGTTCTTAACTCCATCTTCCTCGTACTGAGCATCCTTGCGACCGGCATTATACTGCTCATCACACTAACAGCAACGAGTGGAATCCAAGACAGAACAAAATCCACCACAGCACTTACGAGCGCGACTAGTCTGCAGAAAAAGCTCGAAGTCTACAACGTATCGTACGACTTCTACCCAACGACTCTGAGCGAGATGAACAGTACTGACATGACGAGAGTGTCAGACAGCAGTATGTATGAGGTGTCATTGTTACCGATTACCAAATCAACGGCCAGTAAGACTGTCGGTAAAAATGATGTCGACGTACTCAATCTCTACGGTTGCGAGAAAATCGGCAACAAAATCGGCTACTGGGATTATAGAAACGACGTCGTCGCATATATCTACACCGGTGAGGCCGACGATAGCTCCAACTGTAGTCTTGTCGTCAATTAAGCTGCTAACCCTAAGTTGGTTAGATTTCGCCGCACCCGACTTTCCAGCATTTCACTCATTGAGACGCTCAGATCACCGCTCGATAGATGCGCTAGAGCGTAGCGACAAAGTTGTTGCCGAATTGCAGACCGCCAAATAGACTCGTGCGTCTGATCGGCAGCCGCAGAGTTCCAATACGCCGGAACATACCTCAGCGCCTCACTCATAGGCGCCTGCATATCGGCAGGGAATAGACCAACTTTTTGCTGAAGAATTGAAAGTTCGTCTCGTGGCGTTGTAGTGTCTTTTTCTGGCATAATATGTCTGGATTGCTCCGATTATCTCCCATGATATCACAAGACCTCTCTCATCTGATATACTAATGACAATGTTTAACGCTGCAAAACAACTGATTGACGAGGCACAAAAAATTATTGTCATCCAAGCCGAAAATCCCGACGGTGATTCGCTTGGTAGTTCGTTAGCCCTCGAAGAGATCCTGGGAGATCTCGGCAAAGACGTCGTACTGTACTGTCCAGTCGAGATACCAAAATACATGCGCTACATCCAGGGCTGGGACAGGGTAGTGGCGACGTTTGATGCCAAAGCCGACCTGGCCATCATCGTCGATACCAGTGCCGACGTGCTGCTCACCAAAGTTCTCGAGATACCCGGCGTGCGTCACTTCCTGGAATCACATCCGACGCTGGTGATCGATCACCACGCCACCCAGAGCACACTGAGCTTTGAGCACACACCACTGTTTGTTGAAACTGCCGCCTCCACCAGTGAGGTTATTTACGGCCTGGCCGTTGACGCTGGCTGGACAATCAACCCACAAGCGGCCGAAAACATGCTGGTAGCACTACTATCTGACACACTGGGCCTCACCACTCAGAACGTAACAGCCAACAGCTACCTGGTGGCCAGTAAACTAACCGAGCTTGACGCTAGCGTGTCGACCATTGAGGGTCGTCGACGTGAATTTATGAAGAAGTCACCCGAGATTTTAGCTTACAAGGGTGAGCTCATCGGCCGGATTGAATACCTGCTAGATGGCAAGCTTGCCGTCGTGCACATACCCTGGGAAGACATTCAGCAATACAGCGATCAGTACAATCCGAGCGTGCTCGTACTCGACGAAATGCGACTGGTTGAAGGCGTCGAACTTGGCGTGGCTATCAAGACCTATCCTGATGGTAAAATCACCGGCAAACTGCGCGCTAACATTCCGATTGCCGAGCAAGTGGCTGGCTTCTTTGGTGGCGGCGGACATGCCTACGCTAGTGGCTTCCGCGCCTATGAAAGCTACGACACCATCATCCAAGAGCTAGTGGCAGCAACCGATAAGGCACTGAAAGACTATGACACTTCAGCTTCATAATACCCTGACTCGATCGACCGAACCATTCGCGCCACTGCGCGACAATGCCGTCACGCTCTATACCTGCGGGCCGACTGTCTATAACTTCTTGCATGTTGGCAACTGGGCCGCCTATGTCTACTGGGATGTTCTGGTTCGTACCCTGATCGCTAACGACTTCGTCGTGAACCGTGTCATGAACATTACCGACGTTGGTCACCTAGTGAGTGACGACGATGAAGGCGAGGACAAACTACAAAAAGGTGCCCGATCAGAAGGTAAGACCGCTTGGGAAATCGCTGATTTTTATACCAACGATTTTCTGCGTGGTATGAAACTGCTCAACATGATTCCACCCGAGCATACCGTGAAGGCAACTGACTTCATTGGTGAGCAATTGGCTCTCGTTCGAACACTCAAAGAAAAGGGCTTTACCTACCAGATTGATGATGGCATCTATTTCGATACGAGCAAATTCCCGACTTACGCCGATTTCGCTGGCCTCGATCTTGCCGCTCAGCGCGCTGGAGCTCGCGTGGCGTTTAATGACGAGAAGCGTAATCCAAGCGACTTTGCACTCTGGAAATTCTCACCAGCCAGTGAACAGCGTGACATGGAGTGGGACACGCCCGCCGATCTCCTGGAAGGCGACACTACCCGTAAAGGTTTCCCGGGATGGCATCTCGAGTGTAGCGCCATGGCCATGAGCATCCTGGGGCCGACTATCGACATCCATACTGGCGGTATCGACCATATTCCTGTTCATCACACCAATGAAATCGCTCAAAGTGAAGCAGCCAGCGGACAGAAGTTCGCTAACTTCTGGCTCCATAATAACCATCTGAAGGTCGCAGGCACAAAGATTAGTAAAAGCCTCGGCAACAGCATCACGCTTCAAGATATCGAAGCGAAAGGCTATACGCCCATGGACTACCGACTGTTTGTCCTGCAAGGCCAATATTCCAACGAAGGTAACTTTACGTTTGAGAACCTGGATGCTGCTAAAAATCGACTGAAAAACTGGCGTAACGTGGCAGCCCTGCGACACCAGACGCACGACACGTTGGTAGACGATGGCGATAAGCTAGACGACAATAAGACAGTCCAACTGCTGGCATCATCACAGGCTATCGTTGAGGCTTTGTCAGATAATCTCGACACACCAGCGGCTCTGGCTGTCATTGATGAAGCTTTTAGCCGGCTGGAAAGCAAGAGTGCAGCCAGTATTCACCAGCATGGCCTGGTACAGCTACTCGAAACGATCGATCAACTGCTCGGCCTCAACTTACTCGATACTACGCCAGATATAACTGATGATCAGAAACAATTGATCTTGGAGCGACAACAGGCAAGAGACAATAAAGACTGGGCGAGATCAGATGAACTGCGTAACCAACTCAGCGCAGACGGCATTGGCGTTAAAGACGAGGCAAACGGAACTATCTGGTTCTACGCTTAGGCGTCAGAGGCGTTACTTTTGGCCAGCTTGGCGGCTGGACGCTGACTCTTTTGGCGTTCACGCTTGGCGTGAATCAAATAATCATCAAATAGGACTTTCAAACAACCCGCAATTGGAATCGAGATAATACCACCAGCGATACCAAAGACATAGAGTCCTATCGTCACCGCTACCAGGATCCACAGGGCCGTTAGTTCCATCCGTTTTGACTGGATAGTTGGTGCTACGACGTTGTTCTCGATCTGCTGGTAGATAAAGAAGCCGACGATAAAGACAAGCGCCGCTACCGGATCATTCAGAGCCAACAGTAGGCCGATCAGCACCGCCGCAATGGTAGAGCCGAACATTGGGATAAGGCTGAGCACAAAGTAAATTGCCGCCGCTGGTATAGCCAGGTTACTCGGCACATTGAAGAGGAAGCTCAGGACGAAAACAAACAGCCCCATCAGGGTTGCGCCGATACCGGCTATCGTTAGCTGGCCGACGACGTAACCGCTGACGACGTGATACATGCGCTGCACGAGGTGCTGGTGATAGTCGAGCTTTGGTTGGTCATCGTACATACCCCAGAGCTTCTTGAGCATCGACGGACCTTCGATAAGCATAAGAAAGGAGAGCACCAGTGCGAGGAGTAGTGACACCAGGAAGCTACCAAGTGACGATAGGCTACCGATCACATCACCACCTAGATTGGCCGCCCAGCCAGAGGCATTCTTTTTGATTGAGGTCATCGCCTCATCAACTTGATCCTCCAGGTGGTACTTCGTTATCAGCTGGTCTATACCCTTGTACTGTGTGGTCGCACCGTCAATAATAGACGGGACGGTTTCGACGAACTTTGCTGTCTGTTGAACGATTGGCGGAACGACGAGGGTCGCAAAGGCACCAAGGAACAGGACGACGAGAATAAACGACAGGGCGGTGCCGCCGACACGGCTCTTGCCTGGCAGGTGTCGCTCAATCCAACTGACAGGGCCATTCAGTGCCAGGGCGAGAAATAGGGCAGCGCCAATGATAATAAGGGCGGTTCGGGCGCTATATATAGCGAAGCCGGCCACAACGATTCCGAGTGGAACCAGCCAGAAACGGACAAATGTTTGTGTATCTGCGTCGATTTTTGCTTTCATGTCGCAATTATATCATCACTCTTAGCAATGTGCGAAATGTTGACCGTGGCTACTATCCACCGACGATTGGCTGAATGAACATAATAACCATCAAAAGTGCCAGACCTCCGAGCAGCCAGCCCCCAACAACGTCGGTTGGGAAATGAGCACCGAGGTAGACGCGTGAAACGCCGATAGTGATGATCACCAGAGAGCATAGGCCAATGACACCGTAGTTCCAGGGCGTGGGCAGTAGCTGCCACGCCAGGTTGGCCGCTAGACCATAGGCGATAGTTGAGCCGGTTGTGTGCCCACTTGGAAAACTAAGCGTATCCAGCCGGATGCCGGCGGCGTATTCGGTAATCGGACGGGCTCGTTTAAAAGATAGTTTCAGTAACGAACCGATACCAAGCGTCACCCATACCGATCCACCCGCAATAAGCAGACGCATATCGGCTTCTTGTAACCCAACCAGGCCAATATAAAGCCCGATCGCCATGGTGGTGACGGGATGACCTAGACTAGTGATGAAAAGAAATAGCGGCCGCCAGGACATCGGCAGACCAAGTACCGTATTAGTCACCTTGGTATCGAATCGATGCAGCAAGCTATGCATAGATCTAGTATACTGGATATATGGCTACATTTTCTTTCGATATCGTTTCCGACTTTGACAAAGCTGAAATGAACAACGTCTTTTTGCAAACCGAACGCGAGATCACTACGCGCTACGACTTCAAGGGCACCCCCGCAGCAATCGAATGGGTGGGTGACAAAACCGGCTTCAAACTGATCGGTGCCAATCAGTGGCAGCTCGATGCCATCCTCGATATTATCCGTAAAAAGCTGGCCGCCCGTGAGCAAAGCTCAAAAACTCTCGACCTCTCCAAAGAACCGATCGAAGCAAACCTCAAAAGCACCTGGGAGATTCCATTTAAACAGGGGTTATCACAGGACAACGCCAAACTCATCACCAAGAAGCTACGCGAGGAAGTACCAAAAGTGAAGACGCAGATCCAAGGTGAGGAAGTCCGCGTCACTAGCGGCAGTAAAGATGACCTCCAGAAGGTCATGGCGCTCCTACGAGCAACCGACTTTGATTTTCCCCTTAATTTTACCAATTTCCGTTAGTCACCCGACTTGTGCCGATACCGCACATGCTTTATAACTAATGGCAGATATGAAAGCCGTAGACGTTCAGATATCCGCAAGCAACCGTGGCTTCACGATAGTCGAGCTACTTATTGTAATTGTAGTCATTGGCATACTGGCCGCTATTACTATTGTGGCGTATAACGGCATTCAGAATAGATCGTACGATACGACTATTCAAAGTGACCTGAGCAACATGGCTAAAAAAGTTGAGCTAGAGGCCATCGACCAGGGGAGCTATATCATCCCAACAGCAGCTACAGGGATCAAGCTGACAAAGTCTGCTTATCAGACCACTTTGAATAACGTCTACTTTTGCCGCAACCCCACCACCAATCAGTTCGCACTCAGCGCTCGTTCACGTTCTGGAAAGCAATACAAATACACGCAATCCTCTGGCGTCAGCGAGAATGCGACGATTATGTACTCTGTGGAGACATGCAACCTCGTCAGCAGCTCTTATTCCGGTAACGGTGCCCTTGGCTACGACGCGACCGCAGCAGTCTGGTCTGCATGGGTAAACTGATAGATTAGCTAGTCAGCGTCAACATTAACCAATCCTACGAGATTAGCTTACGATAGATTGCTTTTTACAACCCTGCAAGTATATAATTTTGTATATGTCAGCAAATGCAAGAATAAACCACGACAGCCCTTTCGGACAAAGTCAACGTGATCTAGCGTATGGCAGTGTCGAGTGCGCAGATGCAGATCATCCCGAAGACCTAGCACTCCTCACCAACCGCTATGGGCTTTTTGATAGTGAAGGTATCACCAAAAACGACAGAACGCAGTTGCTGCGAATGCTGAGAGCAAAGGCGGAGCAGGGAAAAGATTTAGCGATCGATAGTGAAGATACACCCCGCTACCGTGCTTACGCGTCGGTTGCAATCATGTCCGAGGTCTACCGGTCGTATGGTGCGGTTGAGCTCCATGATATAGAGCTTCTTGACAAGTTCAGCGAGCTTGCACATGAAGGCTCAAAACGCGAACAGGAGCGATTCTTTGGAACACGCGACTAAATCACCGCAACGAGAACTAATGGTATCTCCTCCAGATGTCCTAGAGATGCTCGAAGAGCTGCCAGCAAGTGAGCTCTACGCTTGGGCTACTGGTTCGACGAGCAAGGCGGACGTCCCTTATTCCGACGATTCATTTCATGAGTTTATGATGAGAGCACACGACGCTCATCATATATGCCATCGTCAATGGTCGGCGGCGAATGAGCTCGGTGATACTGAGAGTGCCGAGTCATATGGCGAGGTGGCTCTACAGCTCGAAACAGATATTCAAGTCACGAAGCTCATGCGCGGAGCTATGCGCCTATGTGAACAGCAAGATAGTCGACAATCAGTAGGTGAAAACTGCTTCTCGTAAATTGATCTTTTCTTGCTAAATACTTATTTACTTTGACCTCACAAAGTAACAAACGAGCTTCTTTTGGGCTGCAAAAGAAGCAAAACCGCTGGGGTTGCTTCACCTCTCTGGAAAAGACTCACCGAAAGTCTGTTCGTTGTTTCGGTAACTCGTAGACACTCAAACACTCCTCAACATAGTACGAAAGTCT
>Ga0172379_10006261_pt1 | contig 16039 bp, 17 predicted proteins | sample GrowelOW334metaG_FD_119756 | JGI IMG/M metagenome (GOLD analysis project Ga0172379, IMG submission 119756) | Groundwater microbial communities from an aquifer near a municipal landfill in Southern Ontario, Canada - Groundwater well OW334 metaG | ecosystem: Environmental > Aquatic > Deep... | reverse complement strand
ATACACAACCAGTTTTTCCAACAATATCAGAAACATGAGAAACTGTAGTTCCGGTTGATGCGCCAAGATACAAAATAGTGTCACCTTCTTTAAAACCTAAAAATTTAATTCCGTTTGCAATTCCTGCTCCTAATTTTGATTTATATATGTCCCAATTTCTATATTGAGCATCTGCAGTATTTACTAAATACTCATCATATACTTTTTTATCAGGAACTAAATTAACTGTAAGAATCTTAGTTGAACGTGCATATTTATCATAATACACTCCGTCACAAAATTCGATAGGTAATATTTTCACCATAGTTTCACATTATTTATTTAAAATGTTATCATTTGAATGTTTTTCATTCGAATTATTAGTTTTATATCTAGGATTATTTATTTTCTTTTCTAAATCTTCTAGTAATTGATATCCTGCGTAATTGTTTTCTTTATCAAAATAATCTATTTTTGCAGCAATTAAAATTTTGTTTGCTAATTTTCTTGCAGTTTTTCCTTTATCTTTTATTGACGCAGCCATAACTAATGGATGACTTAAAAGTAACCCATATTTTGGAGGATCGACTTTATTTTTTAGGTGTTCAAATAATGCTTTTTCTGCCCCAAGAGTTTGAACCGTTCCTGCAGGAAAAAATGCTAATTTTCTTAATGATCCTGCGATAGCGATCATTTTTGAAGCGATTTTTGGACCACACATTGCGACAACGTTTGGTGCGATTGTAATTACTAATTCTTCTAAATAATTTTCTTTTCGTTCTTTTTCTTTTATCAAATCATGTACTGATTTTGCAAGTGCGATTATTGATTCGACGTCATTTGCAGGTATTGTGCAACTCATCAAACCATCTAATTTTAATTCTAATAATAAATCATCACGATTTTTTGAAATCACTAAACGAATAAAAGAATCGTTGTCCGGTAATTTTCTTTCAATTTCCGGAGAATATGCAGAATACATCTCTCTTACTCTTTTTGATAATAAATTTATGGATTTGTCTAACTCATCGATTGAATTTATTGTTTGAATAAGTAAAAACTCTTTTGTAAAAGAATTTGATAATTGTTTTTTTGTTATTTTTGTAGATATTTCAAAATGCTTGTCAAAACTATGCTTTGCTGCTTTTACAATTCTAACAATAACATTTTCATCGGTAACAAATTTGATATTCTTGTAACTTTCGTTTTTCTGACCTAAAAATAAAATTTCTTCTCCACTGTACAAATCAATAATTTGTTTTTCTTCTGGTAACCAAACAAATTCATCTAACTTTTCTGGAGAATCCATTTTCTTTTCTTTGACTACAGAAAACTGCTCATCCAAGACGTATACGCTTAGAACTGATGAATATATGTATTTCATAGTAGTATGAAAAATAAAAGGAGTTTAAAAAACTAATTTATTTTAACGGATTTCCCTATTGCTTGACCAGGCATACCACGTTCAAAAATTACTCTTACTGCACCTTTATTTCCGTGCGATGAAGCAATTTTTCCTGTCATATCCTTGTTTCCTTCGGTTGTAAATACAACGGATTTTCCGACTAGTTCCTTTGCCTTGTCTTTTGATGTTACATCTTCAACGATTACAATCATATGATTATGATAGATTGTATGTCGTCCGCCTCTAAAGTTTACGATTGTGCCTTTCATATTTTTAAGGAATTTTGTGCCCTATATAAACTTTACGGTAGTGTTTTTTGATAAGAAACGGAGGCGAATTTGGGCGATTTTAGACGATTCATGACGTGAATACATGTAAAAACGCCGACATATACAAATGTAACTGTTTACAATTATTTTATGTATGTTCTTCTCTGTTTGTCATTTAACACATTCTGAACATCACTTGTTTTTTTATATATTATATTTCTTGCTTCATTTCTGTTGAATTTATGTGCTTCTAACTGTTCTTGTAATGACGAGAGTCTAGAATCTATATTATGTATCATTTTATCAGTTTTATTTCTAACATCTGCAGATTGTGCAGTAAGATTTAATTGCGAATATTTATCTCTTTCATTTTGAAGTTTTTCAATTTGTGAAGAAACTTCAGTAATTTTCATGTCTTCACTATCAATAATTGAATATAAACGTAAAGATGGATCTTGATAAATATTTTTTTGCTCATAAAAAGAAGAAGAATCATTTAATTTTATCATGTGAAAATCAAGACGTCTTGTAAATTCTTCCCGTTGTTTTTTGGCTCCTTCTTTAATTGAATCCAACAATTGAGTTTTTCTTACTTTTATTTTATTTAGTAAAGTTCTTAATACTAAAACACCATTAGATGATTTACTTCTATATTCTAGTTCTTTTACTAGTAATTCTACATATTCTATCAATTTTTCAAAAGAACTTTCTTCCGCTTGTAAAATTCTTCCAACATATTCTTGTTCTCCAGAAGTATACATAATGAGAGTTTGTATTTCCTCTTCTGCGTGTTTTACTATATTCTGTTCTGTAAATTCCGCACGTTGTTTTTCCATTGTTTCTTTAAGTGAAAGAAGTGTGCTTTTTATGTCTTTTTCATCAGAAAGAAGCTCTGAAAGTTTGTTCCAGTTAATAATAGAATTTAACATTAAAGTGAATCTTAAATAAATTTCTTTTTTAAATTCTTCTTGAAATTGATTAATTACTTTCTTATCAGGATTTGATGATGCTAAAAAATAAATATAATCTTTTGGAATTACAAATGTATAGTCCCAAGATACAATATTACTAGATATTTTTCTAGGAATAAAACACGGTTTATCATCAGAAATTACAAAATGAACATTAACTTCGTTTGATGCAACAAAATCTAAAACATCGCATTCAGAAACTAAAAAAATTGTCTCTCTGAGTTCAAAATCATTTATGAACGAAGAAACTATTTTATTTATATTCGATATTACATTTTCTTTTGTATTCCTTAATTCTTCCGGATTACAAAATCTCGCACAATTTGTTAAAAATTCATGATCAGAAATATTATTTGAAAAATTAACGTCGAAAGGAATGACGTTTCTTGAACCCATTCTACCTAAATCACGTGCTCTTCTTAATAGTTGTTTTAAATCAAATTTTGCCATTTCCCATACCTCTTAATTAACGTAAAACTAATTAGAAACGAATGACTTGTATTTATATATGTTATTATTTAGAAGACCCTGTCCGAAATATGTGGCAGCCTTTATTGTACTCGCATAAATAATTATACCAATTTAATTACTTATTCTAAAGAACAATATGATTACTGCATATTGTTTTGCTTGTTGCCCGGACTTTCGGACATAGTCCTATTTAGAACTGCAAGCATATTCCTTTTGTTTTTTCCAATCTCCATATAACTTACCTGCTTTCTCAAATTTTAAAAATTCTTTTTCTATTTCTGGATCAATTGGAACATAATGTTTATCTGCAAAAGCAGTTCCGGGAAGCGGCATAAAAGTGTGTGCGTGAATTCTTGCGCCTATTCTAATTAATTCTTTTACAGCTTTCAAAGTTTTTAGTTGATCTTCTTTTTCTTCGAACGGAAGTCCGAAAATAAAATCTACATAAGGCATAAATCCATATGACTTGATTAATTTTGCAGCAGCATAAATATCTTCTATAGTGTGACCACGATTACACAATTTTAAAATTCTATTTGACCCGGACTGCGCACCAATTATAACATTATCATTATCGCAGTATTGTTTTAACAAACTTAATGTCTTGTCATTAACGTGTTCCGGACGAACTTCTGATGGAAATGTGCCAAAGAAAAATAAACCTCTGTCTTTGAAAAGTTTTCTAGTTTCTTTTAACAAAGTTTCGAGTGCTTCATAATTTATTGTTCTTCCATCTAAAGAACCATAACCAAATGCGTTTGATGAAACAAACCGCACATCATACAATTTTGTATCGTGCATTATTTTTATGTATTTTATTATATTCGGAATTGAACGATGACGCAATTTTCCTTTCGTCTGATGTGTGACAAAACAGAAATTGCAACCAAACACACACCCTCTTGTAATTTCTATCGCATTGTATCTTTTATTACTTTCTGCAATTGGAGAATAATCATCTAAATTTATCAGGGTTTGAGGTTTTGTTGTTATCATTTTTTTGGTTTTTTTATTTAGGTATGCGATTCCTTTGATTGTATTGTAGCCTTTCTTATTTTCAATTTTGTTTACAAGTTCTGTGAATGTTTTCTCTCCTTCTCCAATTACAACTATATCTGCACCATTTTTCAATACTTCTTCTGGAAGGGCTGTTGGGTGAGGCCCTCCTGCGACAATAATTACATTTGGAAATTCTAATTTTATTTTTTTTATTAGTTCGTAATATTCTTTTGCTTGAATCGACATAATAGATAATGCAAGAATCGCTATTTTGTGTTTTTCTGTGATTTCTTTTAAATTTCTCAATAATTCTAATTTTACAAGATAAACTTCAGCATTTTTACACCTATCGCAAACTGCTTGACTTAAAACATTATAACTTGCTTTATTTTCGAAAAGATAGTTGAAAACTACTGCTGTTTTGTCTTTCATAAATAATTTAAGAGAAAAGGGGTTTAAAATTGTTACTTTGTTTTATTTTTTTTAGAATAGTGCCTTATCAAGTCTCCTAGCGTCCAAGGTTTGGCGTCGCTTTCTTTAAATCCTAGCAATTTCACATATTTTAGTATGTCTTTTTTATTGACTGCTTCAATTTCAAAGAATGTTGGAATATAAGAATAGTTTCCTAAGTAAGTATCTATATCAAAGTGAACATTATTTATTTTGTAACTTGTTCTGTGTTTCTTTACTTCTTCTACAACACAAATTCCTAGGCAGTTTAATATTTTTAGTGTATTATTCAAATCAGACACTTTTGTTTCATATTCATCTGCAGATTTTGTTTCCTTTTTTTCCATTTTTGTCTTAAGACACAAAATAACACCATTTTTTGATGTTCTGGTTCTAAGCATATTTTTATTATGATGTATATCTTTGTTTTTTGTATCTAAATATAAAGTAGAAAGTTCTCCTTCTGAAACTTTTTTCGCACTTAATGATTTTAATTTGTTTTCGAGTATCTTTTTGTTTATGTCTAATATCTTTACTTCAATTTCTTTCATATTTAATATTCAGAATTTCCTATTTATATGCTTACTTATTTTAAAAATTTTGAAACTATAAAAAATACATAATTACTGGTAAAATGAGACAACCCATCGCATGACTTCTTGCAATTCCTAATTTTCCAGGTATGATTCCAATAGATGTAGAAACTAGAAGAATGGAGATACCAATAAAACCATTAAAATAAAATACAAGCGAAGTTATGAAAATCATAATAATGATTACAAGTGCTTTGTAATTTACTTTCGTGATTATGTTAGAGAAAACTTTTGCTATTGAAAGTGTTAAAAATGTGGCGATTCCTGCAACTACCAACATCACACTCAAAAATAAAATAAGTTGAGTTAGACTTATTGTTTTAATTAATTCTTGAACAACAACTATCGCACCATTTCTTCCTTTGTTAATTGTGTAAAATGTAATAAGAGACAAAACAAAATTTACCATCGCAATTCCTCCTACTAGGATGATAAATTCCCAATCTTTCGTATCGCTTTTTGATCTATCAATTTCACTTGCAATTACCGCACCTTGACTTGTCCCCATCCCAGGAAAAAATGCTGTAAGTGTTCCTGCAAATGTCGCAAGACCAAGAGATTTAAATATTTTTTTCTTTGACAAAAATATCGATGGTTTTAAATCTTGTTTTGGAACTTTAGTGTCTTCTGACAACGAAATTAAAAGAGTAGAAATACCAAAAAGCCCTGATAATAATGGAAACAACGGATCTTTTAGATTTGGAATTGAAAAAACAAATATACCTAAAATTCCTGAAAATAAAAACACTATCAAAGATAAAATTTTATGTTTATCACGAAGTATCATATAAAGAACCATAATAATTAAAAGAATTCCTATATACAATTTGACAAACGGATATACAAAAATAAAAAGCGGAATTATTAGTGGAATTAAAACAATGCAGAATATTAGTCCTCCTAAAGAACCAATCACTGTCAATCTTATTGCATCGTATGCTTTTCCCATCAATAATAATTTGTGTCCGGGAAGAATTGAAAGTGCTGTATCTTCGTTTGGTGCTCCCAAGAATACACTTGGAATAAAATCAAGAAATGTATGAGTAATACACATTGAAATTATGAATACTGCGATACCTATTGGTGTTGTGTAATGTAAAATTATAGGAGAAAAAGTCAGAGCCAACAGTGAAACCATATTTACATGAAGCCCAGGAGTGAGACCTGTAAAAATACCAATAAAAATTCCTATACACATCGCAATTAAAATTTCAAGAATCATAATATCACATTTTTAAATAGTTCATATTTTTATAGTGTGTCTCAAATCTGTCTTGCCATAAAGCAGACACGTTTACAATTTTAATTGCTCTTGCTATAAAACAATTAAAATAATAAAAATAATCACAATACAATAAAGTATGGCATAAGACATTTGAGATACACTCGTATTTTTAATTTTTTAATTCTATTTTGTCAGCATATAATTTGTATGATCCCTCTTCTTTTTTTGATTGACCTGTCACACTAATAATATCTCCTTTTCTAATGCCCGATAATGAAAGGTTATCGAAAATAACGACATCTATTAAACAAGCTTGTTTTAGAATTATTTGTGAAACTTTATTATTTGAAACTATTTTAGTCACTTCCCCCGTCACCTTCGTATCTAGAGTGTCATCATTTATGGTGTTAATTTGCTCTTCTTTTAGTTCTGATGCGTTTACAAAGAAAAATAGCCCACAAAGGCCAATTATCGCTATTACAAAGGCTGCTTTTGTTAATGTATCTGTGTCAGAATGTATTTTAGCCACCTCTTTTGCTTAAAAACTAATAACTTTTAACAATTTTGATGAATTAAGCCTTATAACTTAATTTTTTGTAAAATAGCAACATATATAAATAATATATATCACTATATAGTAGTAATGATTACTGAAATGATTATCAATTATGATGTAAAAAACGCTTATAAATGCAGAGAGACCCATATTGTAAGTCTCGGCGTGGGAAGAGAAGAGAAAAAATGGGTTTGAGCACTGAAAATAATAAAAAAGTAGTATCTCCATTGGAGTTGGCGATTTCTAAACCAAAAATAAATGATGTTATTTCTAGACTTAATCCTGACATAATACTTAGACATGGATTCGTTCCTATTCCAACAAAATTAAAAGAAGAGGCAAGAACAGAATTTCGTAGTGCATTACGAGAATACGAACAAGCAAATTTTTTACTTTCTGATTTCATGCTTAGAGAATTTATGCCTTCTGGATATAAAAATATTGATGCGAGACTTATTGTTTATGATATACCCAGACAAAAAGAATTTGTAAGACAACCAATTGAGATTACAAAAAATATTGCAATGTTTAGAGCAAAAATGTATGATGAAAATTTACTTTCTTTTATGAATGAAGATGATGATCTTTTTAATTTAAAAAAATATGTGCCAAGAACAATGCTTATTAGATATAATGGAAAGAGTAATAATGAAATTTCTCAACTTTGTATAAGAATAAAATCGCCTGATAGTCTTGCAGAAAAAGTTTCAAATAAAATATTTGGTCTTTACGACAACAATCCTAAAAAAACTAATGAAATTAGAGATATTTCTGGATTAAGATTTATCGCGTCCGATGAAAAACACTGCTATGATATTTTAAAATATTTTACAGAACATAGCCACAATGAATTTATGGTAGTTGACGGTTCTGTAAAAGATTACGTCAAAGAACCAAAACCAAACGGATATAAAAGTTTACACTTACATTTAATTGACAATAGAGGACTTCTTCACGATATTCAAATAAGAACTAGAAAAATGGAAGAACACGCAGAAAGAAATTTAGCGATAAAAGCAGAAACCGTTAAAAATGAAACACGAAAAAGACTTAATCCACAATATAAAGGAGTATATGATACAGTAAAAGAAACACTAGCGTATATTTTTTCTGTAAAAGTACCTGTTCTTCAATCGTTTAGAGAAAATTGGTATAACTTAAAATAAATTCTTTTTAAATAGTCTAGAAAAATAATTATTTCATTTTTTTATTACTGTTCTTAGATATTTTTTTTGATACTTTAGAAACGGCTGAAAGTATTTTTGATACAATAGGTACTGCAGGGGTTTGTTGTATAGACGAATTTACTTTTAATGCTCTCCCTGGATTTCTTTTCATAAATTTTATTTGTTCTAATATTGATTCTTTACCAGTCCAGTCAAGTGCAATTTCTAATACTTCTACCACATCACTCACCGGAATAATTTCGACTTCTTTTAATCTTTCTTTTGAAATAACTATATCACCCATGTTTGATTTAGGAATGATTACTTTCTTTATCCCTGCATCGATTGCTGCTTCTATTTTATATGAAACCCCTCCTATTGGAAGTACTTCTCCTAAAATAGATAACGAACCAGTCATTGCAATATCTTGTTTAATGGGTATTCTTTTCAAAGACGAAATTATTGTCGTTGCAACTGCAATAGATGCAGAATCACCTTCAACTCCTTCGTAAGTCTGTAAAAATTGAACATAAATATCGTAAGTTTCTTTAATATCTTCCCCAAATAATTTTTTCACAATAGCAGTAACGTTCTTTATTGCTTCTTTTGCAATTTCTCCTAATTTTCCGGTCGCGATTACTTCTGATGCTTTTCCACCCAATGTTACTTCTGCTTCAATTGGAAGAACTATTCCCGTCATTGCTGAGCCTGAGCCCATAACCGCAAGACCATTTACTCTACCTATTCTTTTTCCCTTAGTAATAATTACTTCATATTCTTTTTTATGTTCTGTATATTTTTGTGAAATTTGCTGTTCTAATGTTAATGATACTTTTTGAGATTTAATTACGTGAATTTTTTCTACTATTTTTGATTTTTCTTCTGTAGCAATATCTCCTGCGGCTCTTATTATTCCACCTAATTCTCTTAATCTTAATGTTAAATGATCTTTTCTTCCTGCACGTTTTCTTGCTATTTGAATAATTTCTTCGACTGCTTCTTTTGTAAAATGAGGAATTTTTCCATCTTTTGTAACTTCTTGTGCAATAAATTTTGCAATAGAATATCTATTTTCTTCGGTATCTTGCATTGATTCTTCCATATAAATTTCGTAACCATTACCTCTAATTCTTGATCTTAATGCAGGATGTAAATTTTTTAGCGTGTCTAAATTTCCTGCGGCAACTAAAATGAAATCGCATGGGACTGGCTCTGTTCTTACCATTGCGCCAGCAGATCGTTCAGATTGACCAGTAATAGGATGTTGTTTTTCCTGAATTGCCGTAAGAAGTTCTTGCTGTGTGGTAGGATGAAAATTCGCAATTTCATCAATAAATAAAACACCCATGTGTGCTTTGTGAATCATGCCTGCTATTACTCTTTCATGCGCTGGAGTACCTAGACCGCCTGACTGAAATGGATCGTGCAAAACATCTCCTAATAAAGCACCCGCGTGTGCGCCTGATGCATCATAAAAAGGTGCATGATTCTTTCCAAAATTATCCACTATTACTTTCGGACTTTCTATTTTAACATTCATTTTTTTTGCAACATTCATGAAAATAATAAAACCTACAATAAAACCCATCGATGAAATCATACTGGCTGCATAAATAACGTCAGAAATTTCTCCTTTTTTCCAGAAATAATAAGGAAGTAATGTTGCCGCAATAACTATAATTAATAAAATAATATTTTGATTTTTTAGTGCGCCTGATGCTGAAACTTTTGAACGTGCAACAATATTTCGTCCTTCACCAACATTTGTTGTTCTTATTAATGGAGTATTTTCGTCATCCGGGTTTTTAAAACACATTATGTCTTTTAATTTTTCTTTGGGCAAAAGTTCTGCCATTGCCGCCCCAAGCATTGATTTTCCAGTGCCAGGTTCTCCTATTAAAAATACGTGACGTCTTTGTGCTGCTGCTTTTTTTATAATTTCTACAGCTTTATGTTGGCCTAGAACCTGATTAATCATAGACTTATCTACTTTAATATCGGAAGTAGTTTTAAAAGAACGACTATCTTTTTCCTCATTTTTAGTTTCCACAGCCATAATGTATAGTGGTGGTGTTTACTTTATAAATTTTTAGAAAGTAAAATACATCAAAACGTGTGCTGGAACTTATTCTAAGTCTGTGTTACTGGCTTTGCTCGTATTGCAGATAATTATATTTATATTATTCACTTACATCTAAAGAACAATCATCTAAGAACAATCGTACTTACATACATACAATGTATGTTTGCCAGTAACACGCTTTTCAGACATTTTAAAGCGACTAATATTTATTATCCGGTTTTTTAATTCTTTTTTCCATTTCTTGGGACAGAAAAATTGTGTCTGTGAATACTAAATCGTCTTTTGTATCTTTATTTTTAGAAAATTCTGTTAAAAATTCCTCAATTTTACTCTTTTCTAAAATATCCGTTTTGGATATGTACACAATAAAATCTTTGTTAAAACGTTTTTTTAAATCAGAAAATAATCGCATTTGATCTTTTATTGAATACTGACTTCCGGCCGTAATATCTATCACAAAAAGACAATAATCTGCTAAATATTTTACTGCCAAATATGCCTGGTGCTCAATAATATTCTCTTTATTTTCTCTGTTTAATACTCCAGGACTATCAATTAATTGAAGTTTATGATGATATAATTCCATATAACCTATTAAAAGCTGTTTTGTTGTAAATGCATATGCACTTATTTCTACATTACTCCCAGTAAGTTTTTTTAGAAGTGTTGATTTTCCAACGTTTGGAAACCCACAAATACAAATTGTCTTAATGTTAGTTTTTATTGCGGGGAATTTTTTTAATTCTCTTCTTGCAATTTCTAAAAGTTCTAGTTCTTCTTTTATATCTTTTAGAAGTGATGAAATTCTACCATAATACTCTCTTCTATGTCTATTCATTTCGTCTATTTGTGTTGAATTTTTTATTTTTGATCTATACATATTTGTAAGAATTGGAATTTTTTGTGTAACAAAATTTAATCTTGAAAGCGCTTTTCTTATTTGGTCAGAATCTAGCAAAGTGGTTATTAGTTCCTGATAAAATTCCGGAAGGGAATTTATAGAAGGATATTTTTTTATGATATTTGAAAGTGAACCGGAAAGCGATCTTGATATCGCGTTTAATCTTTCAATTTCGATACTCTTAGACTTGATTATTTTTGAACGAAAACGTTCTAATCTTAATTTTTCTGATCCTTTTTTTGCCGCATTAAAGGCCACATCTAGGTAAAACGTGTGTGATTCTATCTTTACTAAGTCTTGGAAGTTCATAAGACGAAAGAGTTTTACTGAATTTATAAGCATTTGTAATGAAAATAGATGTATCCTGAACGCCTTTGCCGGCCTTTACGTATAGTACTAATAATTGTGCGAATTAGAAGCACCTATTGGAACTGCATGTATAACCTGCATACTATTCTGTTTGCCGGCAAGGCGAGTTACGATTATCAATATAAGAATACTCCTCAAAAACAACTAAGAAAGGTTTAAAAATTATGTTTTCTTTACTTTATATATGGATATCGATATTTTAGAAGTAAAATATAATAATAAAGTGAGTGGTAACTTAAAAAATGTATCAGTATCGGGAGATGCTAATACAATAAACTTAGGATTTAAAGATACTATTCTTTCTGGGAGCATTTCTCTTACTTATGATGAAGTCAGACTTATTTGGGCAAAACTTTTAGAACTTGATAAAGGACAATCAAAAAAATTAAATGAACAATATACAGAACTTCTTAATACTACTAACGCATTAGCAAATAAACTTACATTAGAAAACTATACTGAACCAAAACAAAAATTATCCGATATGAAAAAATTTTTGGAAGGATACTCGTATCTTTTAGAACACGCGCAAATTGGACTTGCAACCTTTAAGGGAAATGAAAAAGTATCTTTAGAAAAAAAAGAATCTGAAAAAAATCCCGCTATTGATATGAGAAAAAAATTTAATGATGAAGTAAAATCAGCTAGCGATGAATTTGATAAAAAACTCCCTCCAAAAAAAGTACCATCTAGAGCGAATGAATTTATTGAGTTACTTGAAAAACAAGAAATTGAAAAAAGAAGAATAATTGAAGAAGAACAAAAAAGATTTGAAGAATTAAAAAAACAGGCAGACGAAAAAAAAGAAAATACTGAATTCAAACAAGAAGAAGTTAAAAAAATATATAATGGACAACAAAAAGAAATTCATGTTAATTCAGACAATAAACAAGTAAGACCATTATTTGAAGAACAAAAAGAACTTAAAACATACACGAAAAGAAGTACGGAACTTGATAACATTGATTTTTCAAAATTATAAATAAAGAATTTTAGTATAATAAAATATGAAAGAGTGTGAAAAGAAAATGGTAAATGACGAAGATATAAAAACTCTTACAAAATTAAAAGACGGACAAATATCGGATTTGAAAACAGAAATGGATCTTTTAAATGGCGCACTTATCAGGGCGAACAAAAAACTTGTCGCTTTAACACACGAAATCGAAGAATTAAGAAAAACAGGAACTATCAAACATAGTTTAAAAGAATATCAAGATATTAAATAGTAATATTAAAATGTATACGATTAAAAAGATAAAGAGATGCGAATATGAAAATAAAAGTTGTAAAAGGTTCTGAAGATTTATATCCGTTAGAATTTAGAAGAAAAGAATTTCTTGTAAATAGTTTTAAAGATATTTGTAAAAAATATGATTATCAATTTGTGCAAACTCCTGTATTTGAATCGCTTGAATTACTTTGTGCGAAAGGCGGAGAAGAAATAAAAAATCAAATTTTCGTATTAGAAAAAAAAGGAAGCGAAGAATTAGGATTAAGATTCGATATGACTGTTCCTTGTGCAAGATTATTTGTACAAAAACAATTGGAATTAACAAAACCGACTAGATGGGCATATGCGGATGAAAATTTTAGATATGAAAGACCGCAGGCGGGAAGAGCAAGAGCTTTTACACAATTAGGGTGTGAAGTATATGGTTCTGATAGTGTATTAGCAGATGCAGAACAATTAAACATCATAATTGATACGTTTAAAATTATTGGACTTACTAATCATGATTTTTCTATAAGAGTAAATGATCGAAATTTTCTTGAAGGGGTACTAGTTGACTTAGTTGGTGCAACAAAAGTATTCGAAGTAATTTCTGCATTTGATAAATTTAACAAAATTGGCGAAGATAATTTTTTTTTACTTCTTACAAAAGATTTGTCTATTGATAGAGATGTTGCAGATTCTCTTTGTTCGCTTGTAAAAATTCGTGGCGGTAAAGAAAAACTATTAGAACTTGATAATTATGCAAAAAACGAACAGGCAAAAAAAGGACTTTCTACTTTAAAACAAATATCCGAATTTGTTGATATGCATTATGTCGAATTTGATATGAGTATTGCAAGAGGACTTGATTATTATTCGGGATTTGTATTTGAAGGTTTTGATAAATATGGATATTTTCGTGCACTTTGCGGTGGTGGAAGATATGACAATATGATAGAACAATTTGGAGGACAAAAAACAGCGGCAGTTGGTTTTGCTATCGGAGTTGTCCCCATAACTTTGCTTTTAGAAAAACTTGGAAAATTCCCTTCGTTCGAAAACAAAGTTGATTATTTTTTAACTACAGTTGGTGAAGATTTAGATATCAAAAAATATGCACTTCATATTACTAAAAAATTAAGACATGATAATAAATCTTGTAATTTAGATATATCAAATAGGGCAATGGGGAAGAAATTCGCATATGCTGAAAGCATTGGTGTAGAGAATATTATTATTGTTGGAGAAAACGAAGTTAAAGACAAAACTATTTCTATGAAAAATTTGAAGACTGGCGAGCAGAAAATTGTTAAATTTGACGAATTATAGAAATATTTATATTGTGAAATATTAATGATTGTGTAAAAGAGTGTGGATGGAGAAAATAATATGAACACACTATTTAATTTTGGAGATGTATATAAGGATTTTAGTGTTATTGCAAGAGAAATATTACCTCATGGATTTAATGTTCTTAAAGTTCCAATTACCAATACTCCTGTTTATTTTGATGATTCTATTCAAATTGTCAGTGCTTGCTATGGTGCTGCACTAGTAAAAGATGCTTTAATAGGACTTAATTTTCTTGGAAGATTAAAAAAAGAAGATACAATTATTGGACTTGGAAGTAATGGGTCGTTAAAAGAAAAAATAAAATTAAATGATTTGTTAGTACCTTCTTATATTTCGTGTGAATATTATGGAAATGCTGGAAGAGTTTTTCTTCCTGACTACAAAATAATGAAATCTATTAAAAAAAACATTGAAAATAGAAATTTAAAAGTTAAAGAATACAATCACGGATCAGTATATGCTGTTTTTGATGAACACACGAATCATAAAAATTATACAAATTCTCTATATCCTGCTGGAGAAGTGGATTGCATAGATTGCTCTGAAAGTTATATTTTAGCAAAATTTGCAAGAGAAAACGGCCTTTCTTTTGGAATTTTATTATATGCATCTGACGACCCAAAAAATCATATCGCGAATTTGAAAAAAGAAGAATTTGATAAAAGAGCATTAAATTTTGATTTATTACTCAATAAAATAGGATATGAAGTACTTAATAACAAATAAATTAAGAAAGAATTTGAAAATCATTATATTTTTTTATTATTTTGTCCTGTTTTTCTTTTTTAATTTTTTCTACACTACTCATACTCGGTCCAATTTTTAACCAATCTTCGAATTCGTCTAATACTTTTTGATTTTCGTGCTGCGCGAGAATTTCAATTTTTTTATTATTGTCCTGACTATTTTTTACAAATCCTTTTATGTTTAGAATATCTGCTTTTTCTTTTACAAAATATCTAAATCCGACGCCTTGGACTTTTCCGTATATCGTGTAGTGATGTTCTAACATAAAGATTAAAAGAAAATTGAAATATTTAATGTTTTCTTAAAGTATAGAAAATGAAGTAAACTGTAAAAATAAAAAAGTCGAAAAAAGAATTAAATAAAATAAATCATTTCAAGCCGCGAATCTTCTTGTTTTGGGGTTATAAATAGGATTTTTCTCTATGTTATTTCCAAAATCATCAAAATAACACCCTTGACAAACTTGTGTCTTGTCTTTTCCTGTTCCTAGATAAAATCTTTCGCCTGCAATTTCTTCTAAAGGACTACCACAATTACAAGTACTTTTAGGGGCAAGAAATTTCTTAGATTCTTCGGATTTCATCCATTTTTTGAATTGATAAAGTGTAAGTGGCATAATTATCATTTATAGCAATAATTCATCAATTAATAAATATTTCTCTATTTTGTTATTGAAAATACCAATTTAATTGACTTATTTAATAATAACAGCAATTAAATTTATAAAGGAAGTTTTGCAATTTCAAATTAGGATAAAAAGGCAAAAAATGACAAATATTGATTACAAATCCGTCGGACTTAAATGTGGTGTTGAAATACATCAACAATTAGACACTCATAAATTATTCTGCAACTGTCCTTCAGAAATAAGAGATGATAAGGCAAACGTATTTGCTAAACGTAAATTAAGAGCGGTTGTTGGAGAAACTGGACAAAAAGATGTTGCTGCAGAATCTGAAAGCAAGAAAGATGTTTATTTTTTATACGAAGGATATCACGACACAACGTGCCCTATTGAATTTGATGAAGAACCACCAAGACCAATTAATCTTGATGCTGTTTCTATTGTTCTTCAAATTTCTAAAATGTTAAACGCGAAACTAGTTGACGAAGTTCAGGTAATGAGAAAAATTGTTGTAAATGGTTCTAATACTAGTGGATTTCAAAGAACGTCATTTGTATCTTATGATGGTTTTGTAGAAACGCAAAACGGAAAAGTTAGAATTGACGGCATTTTTTTAGAAGAAGAAGCTGCAAAAGATGTTGAGAAAACTCCAGAATACGTT